>Ga0308168_1000198_pt1 | contig 91343 bp, 77 predicted proteins | sample PhyCR2_FD_202133 | JGI IMG/M metagenome (GOLD analysis project Ga0308168, IMG submission 202133) | Phyllosphere microbial communities from UC Gill Tract Community Farm, Albany, California, United States - DLSLRC.R2 | ecosystem: Host-associated > Plants > Phyllosphere > Unclassified | place: USA...
ACCTTGGCAAGGTCGTGCTCTACCAACTGAGCTATTCCCGCAATGGCGTCCCCTAGGGGACTCGAACCCCTGTTACCGCCGTGAAAGGGCGGTGTCCTAGGCCACTAGACGAAGGGGACACGCTACAACATTCACTGCCTGCATCGCCTGGCGTTATGCTTTGCGCTGCAAGTGGCGCGCATTCTAGGGAGGCCACGAAGAAGCGTCAAGCCCTTTGTATAAATTTATTCAAATCAATCACTTCGCGCCCGCTGTCAGTGCGATGCCCCCCACTATTCAGGGCCAAACATGAAGCCTGTACCCAGAAGCCCTCTTCTCTTTCGCTCGGACGCTATTCGCTGCGACGCGAACTCACTACACTCCAAGCAGGCAAAATCTGACAGAGGCGTTACCGGTGACACCATTCCTGATCACCCTGCTGGTCGTGGCGGGCATTGCCCTGCTGATCGTCATCGGCTACCTCAACAATCTGGTGGAAAACACCCGGCTCGACCGCGCACGCCTGAAGATCGACCTCAACGAGCGTCAGCGGCGTTGTGGTGATATCAGCGAGACCTTCCCCGGGCAGTTCATGAGCCCTGCATTGAAGCTGCTGCTGGCGCGTATCGAGCTGGACCTGAACCAGCGCCTGCTGGCACTGGACAAGCGCGATGTCCGGCTCAAGACGCGCATCGCCGAACTCGAGCAGCTGGTCGCGCTGGGCGAGAAGATCCCGGTGAACAACCCGCCGAGCCCGATCGGCAGCGAAGCCAAGGCCAAGGACGTCCGGGTGCTGCTCGAGGTGCTGCACCATCAGGTGGTGCGCGCCACCCACGAGAACGTGCTCACGCGGGAGGAAGGCAAGTACTGGGTCAAGCAGATCCAGCATATCCTGGTGTTGCTGCACATCGAGTTCTTCAACAACCTGGGCCAGCAGTGCCTGGTCAAGGGGGAGCCCGGCCAGGCACGTCTGGCGTTCGAGCGCGGCGTGCAGTACCTGAGCAAGCAGCCCGAGCCTGCGGTGTACAAAGAGCAGCTGACCTACCTGGAGAAACTGCTGGCCCGTGCCAATGCACAGGCCTTGGACCAGCTGGAGCCGACCGAGGACGAGGATAACCAGTTGACCCAGGGCCTCAAGACGGACGAAGACGAGAACTGGAAGAAAAGAGCGCTATACGACTGAAGAGAGGTGCCTAACGGTCGTTGTGGCCCAGGTCGAGCTCAGGGTCGATCTGGTCGCGAATGCGTTGCTTGAGCACCTTGGCTTCGGGGAAGCCGCCATCGGCCTTGCGCTCCCAGACCTGCACCCCGTCGCAGGTGATGCGAAAGGTGCCGCCGCTGGCTGGTTCCAGGGCGACCCGGCCCAGTTCGTCCGCGAACGTCGACAGCAGTTCCTGGGCCAGCCAGGCGGCGCGCAGCAGCCATTGGCATTGGGTGCAGTAGGTGATGACGACTTCGGGTTTGTGCAGGCTCATGGGAAGACGGTTTCCTGTTCGTAGGTGAAAAGACGCCTGCAGTGTCAGGAACGCTCGAGGTTGTCGAGAATCTTGGCATGCACGCGCATGCACACGTCCAGATCCGCCTCGCTGACGCCCTCGAACAGCTCCGCGCGCAGGGCGTTGGCAATGGTTTCGATCTGCTCGATCAGAGGCTTGGCGGGCGGGCACAGCTGGATCTTCTTGGCCCGGCGATCCTCGGCCACTGCTTGCCGCTGCACCAGCCCCTGCGCTTCCAGGCTGTCCAGCAGCCGGGCCAGGGTCGGCCCCTCCACCCCCACGCTCTGCGCCAATGCACGCTGGGTCGGCGCTTCCTCGAAACGAGCCAGGTGCAACAACACCAGCCAGCGGGCCTGGGACAGGTTGAGCCCGGCCAGCCGACGGTCCAGCTCGGCGCGCCAGCCACGCGACATCTGGGCCAGCTGCATGCCGAAACGGTGTTGGTTGTTGGTCAGCGGCATAGGGTCACTCGATCATCGAAACTAATTATTAGGCAGCTAATCATGGCCTTGGGCGGCGTGCAAGGCTTTCGATGTAAGGAACGTCCTGCCGTTTCGTGGCCTGGTACGCTGGCGGGGGTGGATCATTTCGACAGATCAGCGATACCAAGGCTGACTGCACCGCCGCCATCGCGGGTAAGCCCGCTCCCACAAGCTGCTTGCGCAGCCATGACTACATTGATGGCTGCAGAGGTCTGGGTGGGAGCTGGCTTGCCAGCGATAGGACCCTGCCAGACGCCGCATGCGGTCGGGCATGTGCCGAGTAAAAAAGACAGTTGTTCCCATACGGGATAGCGATGCCCCGATGCATGAGTGCGGAGGTCTAGATCGTTGTGCCCTGCCCTGCCCTGCCCTGCCTGACTTGGCTCCTGTGGGAGCCGGCTTGCCGGCGATGGCGCCGGTCGATGCACCGCTCTTTCGCAGGTGATCCACTACAGTTCGAACTCAGCCGCCAGCGCCGCCCGCACACAATGCAGCACGCCATCCGGTACGCGCCCGGCGAACTGTGCGGCGATGCTCGACACGGGCGGCAGCTCGCCTTCGCCGTCGAGAAACGCATCCTGGATCTCGCTGAGCAGATCCTCCGGCACATCCAGCGCCTGCTCCAGGCTCAGCTCCTGGCGCCCCAGCGATTCGGCCAGCAGGCTGTAGACGTTCTTCTCGCTGCAGTTCAACTGGCCGGCGATCTGCAACGGCGTCATGCCCGCACGGGCCAGGCTGACCAGCTCATGGCGCAGATCGACGACCACCTTGGGCGCCTCGTCGTGGCCGCCCGCGCCGTTGAGCACTTCGAGGAACGCCTGGCCGTAGCGCTCCAGCTTGCGCGCCCCGACCCCGCTGACGCGGCCCATCTCGGCCAGGCTGGTGGGCTGGCTGCGCAGCATCTCCAGCAGGGTCGAGTCGGGGAAGATGACATAGGGTGGCACACTGTGCTCCTCGGCCAGCTTGCGCCGCAGGCTGCGCAAGGCTTCCCATTGCTCGCGCTCCTCGCCCCGCACCAGCTGGCTGGCCGGGCTGCCGCCGCCGCTCTTGGCCACCGTCTGCGGCTTGAGGTCGCGGCGCAGTTGCAGCGTCACCTCGCCCCGCAGCAACGGACGGCAGCTGTCGGACAGGCGCAGGCCACCGTAGCCTTCGATGTCGATGTCCACCAGGCCCCGGGCCACCAACTGCCGGAACAGCGAGCGCCACTCGTGCTCGCTGGTGGCCTTACCCACCCCGAACACGGCCAGCTTCTCATGGCCGAAGTTGCGCACCTTCTCGGTGCTCTTGCCCAGCAGCACATCGATCAGATGCCCGACCCCATAGCGCTGGCCGGTGCGGTAGATCGCCGACAGCGCCTGACGGGCCGGCTCGGTGGCATCCCAGGTCTGCACCGGATCGACACAGTTGTCGCAATGCCCGCACGGCTGCTCGAGCCGCTCGTCGAAATAGGCCAGCAGCGCCTGACGCCGGCAACCGCTCTCTTCGCACAGGGCGAGCATGGCGTCGAGCTTGTGCTGCTCGATGCGTTTGTGGCGTTCGTCGCCTTCAGAGTTCTGCAGCATCTGCTTGAGCATGACCATGTCTTGCAGGCCGTAGGCCATCCAGGCATCGGCAGGCAGGCCGTCACGCCCGGCACGCCCGGTCTCCTGGTAGTAGGCTTCCAGCGACTTGGGCAGGTCAAGGTGGGCGACGAAGCGCACGTTGGGCTTGTCGATGCCCATGCCGAAGGCGATGGTGGCGACCATGATCAGGCCTTCCTCATTGAGGAAGCGGTGCTGGTTGGCCGCACGCGTCTCGGCGGCGAGCCCGGCGTGATACGGCAGCGCCGGGAACCCCTGGTCGCACAGGAAGGCCGCGGTTTCGTCGACTTTCTTGCGCGACAGGCAGTAGACGATGCCGGCGTTGCCACGGCGTTCACCGAGGAACGCCAGCAGCTGCTTGCGGGGCTGCTCCTTGGGCACGATGCGGTAGAAGATGTTCGGCCGGTCGAAGCTCGACAGGAACCGCTCGGCGCCTTGCAGGTGCAGCCGCTGGACGATCTCTTCGCGGGTGCGCATGTCGGCCGTGGCGGTCAGGGCGATGCGCGGCACGTTCGGGAACAGCTCGGCCAGCTGCCCGAGCTGCAGGTATTCGGGGCGGAAATCATGGCCCCACTGCGACACGCAGTGGGCTTCGTCGATGGCGAACAGCGAGATGTGCAGGGAATTCAGGAAGTCCAGCATGCGCGGCTGCACCAGACGCTCCGGCGCCAGGTACAGCATCTTGATTTCACCACGACGCAGGCGTGCGGCCAGCTCCCGCTGCTGGTCGGTGTTCAGGGTGGAATTGAGCGCGGCCGCAGCGACGCCCAGTTCATCCAGGGTGGCCACCTGGTCGTCCATCAGGGCGATCAGCGGCGAGACCACCACCGTCAGCCCCGGTCGCAACAGGCCGGGCACCTGGAAGCACAGGGACTTGCCGCCCCCGGTGGGCATCAGCACCAGGGCGTCGCCGCCATTGGCCACGCATTCGATGATCGCGGCCTGTCGCCCGCGGAAACTGTCGTAGCCGAAGACGTCCTTGAGGACGCGCTGAGCCTGTTCGAGCATTGGAAACTCCACGAATCGCTTGATCCTGCGGGGACAGGCTGACGGAAAAACCAGCCTGGCACACCCACGAATGCGTAAGCGGCTTTTGCCGCGCGGGCCGGACGCCCACGTCGGTGGAAAACCGCCGAGTATACCCCAGCACAGGTTCCGACAGGCGTTTCGCTGACAGGCGTTCCCTTTGCCCCGTGGCGACTGCAAGGTGCTAGAATTCGGTATCGTTTATTCCCAAGGTAGCCCTGTAATGTCCTTCGCCGAGCAACTGACCCGCCTGCAAGCCTTCCTCGACGCCGATGAGCTGCACGAAGAAGCGCTGGACTACGTCGCCGCCCACGGCTACCTGACCGCGCTGTCGATCTGTGCCGAAGACGTGCCGGAACGTGAATGGATCGATGCGTTGTTCGCCGAACAGCCGCGCTACACCAGCGAAGCGCAGCGCACCGAGATCGAAACCACCCTGGCGTCGCTCAAGGGCCACATCGCGCGCCAACTGGCCAGCGACGAGGAATTCGAGCTGCCGTGCGACCTGGACCTGGGCGACGAGCCGGACGATTCCGATCTGCGTGGCTGGTGCATCGGCTTCATGGAAGGCGTGTTCTTGCGCGAGGAAGCCTGGTTCGAGAACGCCGAGGAAGAAGTCAGCGAGATGCTGCTGCCGATCATGGTCGGCTCGGGCCTGTTCGACGAACAGCCGGAATTCGAGGACATCGCCCGCACGCCGAGCCTGCAGGACGACATGATCGTGCAGATCCCCGAAGCATTGACCGCGCTGTTCCTGCTGCTGCAGGCACCGGACGAAAAACCTGCCCTGCTCAAGCCCCGCCACCACTGATCCGTGACGCGCTACCTGCTGCTGGCCCTGGGCTGGCTCAGCGTCGCGCTGGGGGTGATCGGCATCTTCCTGCCGCTGCTGCCGACCACCCCGTTCCTGCTCCTGGCTGCTGCCTGCTTTGCCCGCAGCTCGCCGCGCTTTCACGCCTGGCTGATCGAGCATCCCCGCCTGGGGCCCTGGATCCGCGGCTACCTGGGCGGTGAAGGCATCCCCCTCAAGGGCAAGGCCTGGGCCATCGGCCTGATGTGGGCCAGCATCGGCTTGTCCTGTTACCTGATGCCCATGCCGTGGGCGCGGGTGTTCATGCTGGTCAGTGCGATCGGCGTCACGGTCTACATCCTTCGTCAGAAAACCCGTCGATACCCCTGAGGTGCGGCGTTCCTGCAGCCCATCGACACACGGCTGCAAGCCGTATCCTGAACCTATATAACCAAAAGCTCTAAAACTCTCGGCGTCCACGTCAGGTCACTACCTGAGTGCTCCACGTTGGAGCACCTTCCCCAACGGAAAAACCGGTAAGGACTTATGTGCGGATTAGCTGGCGAGTTGCGCTTCACCCCTTTCAATCAAGCCCCACGTCCGGCGGACCTCGCCGCCGTGGAGCGGATCACCCACCACCTGGCGCCACGCGGCCCGGATGCCTGGGGATTCCATAGCCAAGGGCCGGTTGCGCTCGGCCATCGACGCCTGAAGATCATGGACCTGTCCGACGGTTCGGCACAGCCGATGACCGATGGCAACCTGGGCCTGGCGCTGGCGTTCAACGGCGCCATCTACAACTTCCCCGAACTGCGCGAAGAACTGCAGGCCCTGGGTTACGCCTTCCACTCCGACGGCGACACCGAAGTGCTGCTCAAGGGCTATCACGCCTGGGGCGAGGCACTGCTGCCCAAGCTCAACGGCATGTTCGCCTTCGCCGTCTGGGAACGTGACACCCAGCGCCTGTTCCTGGCCCGCGACCGTCTGGGCGTCAAGCCGCTGTACCTGTCGCGCAACGGCGAGCGCCTGCGCTTCGCCTCCAGCCTGCCGGCGCTGCTCAAGGGCGGCGACATCGACCCGATGCTCGATCCGGTGGCCCTGAACCACTACCTGAACTTCCATGCCGTGGTACCGGCACCGCGCACGCTGCTGGCCAACGTGCAGAAGCTCGAGCCGGCCACCTGGATGCGCATCGACGCCCATGGCCAGGTCGAACAGAAGACTTGGTGGTCGCTGCAGTATGGCCCCAACGCCGATGAACAGCACCTGACCCTGAACGACTGGACCGACCGTGTACTGGACGCCACCCGTGACGCCGTGGCCATCCGCCAGCGCGCGGCCATCGACGTCGGCGTGCTGCTGTCCGGTGGCGTCGATTCCAGCCTGTTGGTCGGGCTGCTGCGCGAGGTCGGCGTGGACGATCTGTCGACCTTCTCCATCGGCTTCGAGGATGCCGGCGGCGAGCGTGGCGACGAGTTCCAGTATTCGGACCTCATCGCCCGCCACTACGGCACCCGGCATCACCAGCTGCGCATCGCCGAGCACGAAATCATCGACCAGCTGCCGGCCGCCTTCCGGGCGATGAGCGAGCCGATGGTCAGCCACGACTGCATCGCCTTCTACCTGCTGTCCCGTGAAGTGGCCAAGCATTGCAAAGGCGTGCAGAGCGGCCAGGGCGCCGACGAGCTGTTCGCCGGCTACCACTGGTACCCGCAGGTCGATGGCGCAGCGGACCCCTATTCGGCGTACCGCGATGCCTTCTTCGACCGCAGCTACGACGAGTACCGGCAGACGGTCAAGGCGCCCTGGGTGCTGGACTACGACGCGGCGGGCGACTTCGTGCGCGAACACTTCGCCAAGCCCGGCGCCGACGCCGCGGTGGACAAGGCTCTGCGCCTGGACAGCACGGTGATGCTGGTGGACGACCCGGTCAAGCGCGTGGACAACATGACCATGGCCTGGGGCCTGGAAGCGCGCACGCCGTTCCTCGACTACCGCCTGGCCGAACTGTCGGCGCGCATTCCGGCGCGCTTCAAGCTGCCCGACGGCGGCAAGCAGGTGCTCAAGGAAGCCGCGCGCCGCGTGATCCCCCACGAGGTCATCGACCGCAAGAAAGGCTATTTCCCGGTCCCTGGCCTCAAGCACCTCGAAGGCGCCACGCTGGGCTGGGTCCGCGACCTGCTGACCGACCCGAGCCAGGACCGCGGCCTGTTCGATCCGGCCATGCTCGATACCTTGCTGAGCAACCCCCACGGTCAACTGACCCCCTTGCGCGGCTCCAAACTCTGGCAACTGGCAGCGCTGAACCTGTGGCTCAGCGAGCAGGGACTCTGACCGATGAAACCCCATGAAACGTCCTACGGCCAGCGGTTGCTGCGCGGCCAGACCCCGTCCTACGAGCGCCTGCAGGCGCGCCTGGCCGAGGATGGCAGCGAGCCGCATCATCACCCGCGCGCCGTGCACTGTGGCTGGGGACGACTGCTGATCGGCCACACCTACCCGGACCCGGCCAACCTGGCCAAGGCGCTGCTCGACGAGCAGCCCGGCGAGCGCGACATTGCGCTGTACGTCGCTGCGCCCCAGCAGGTGCTGGCCTATTCACCCCAGCAACTGTTCCTCGACCCTTCCGACACCCTGCGCCTGTGGTTCACCGACTACCGGCCCGCCCAGCGCGTGTTTCGCGGCTTCCGTATCCGGCGCGCGCAAGCCGAGAGCGACTGGCAGGCGATCAATACGCTCTACCAGGCCCGCGGCATGCTGCCCATCGACCCCGAGCGCCTGACGCCGCGGCACCAGGGCGGCCCGGTGTACTGGCTGGCCGAAGACGAAGACACCCAGGCGATCATCGGCAGCGTCATGGGCCTGAACCACAGCAAGGCCTTCGACGACCCCGAGCATGGCTGCAGCCTCTGGTGCCTGGCGGTGGACCCGCACTGCACGCGCCCTGGCGTGGGCGAAGTGCTGGTGCGTCATCTGATCGAGCACTTCATGAGCCGTGGCCTGGCCTACCTGGACCTGTCGGTGCTGCATGACAACCGCCAGGCCAAGCGCCTGTACACCAAGCTGGGCTTTCGCAACCTGCCGACCTTCGCGGTCAAGCGCAAGAACGGCATCAACCAGACGCTGTTCCTGGGCCCGGGCCCCGAGGCCAAGCTCAATCCTTATGCCCGCATCATCGTCGACGAGGCCTTCCGTCGGGGTATCGAGGTGCAGGTCGACGATGCAGCGGCGGGCCTGTTCACCCTGAGCCTGGGTGGGCGCCGCGTGCGCTGCCGCGAGTCGTTGAGCGACCTGACCAGCGCGGTGAGCATGACCCTGTGCCAGGACAAGCGCCTGACCCGACAAGCCCTGCACGGGGTCGGTCTGCAGGTCCCTGCGCAACAGCTGGCGGGCGATGCCGAGGAAGACCTGGCGTTTCTGGAAAGCCATGGCGCGATCGTGGTCAAGCCGGTCGATGGCGAGCAGGGTCAGGGCGTGGCCGTGAACATCACCCGCGTGGACGAACTGACCCAGGCCATCGAACAGGCCCGACGGTTCGACAGCCGCGTGCTGCTGGAAAGCTACCACCCTGGCCTTGACCTGCGCATCGTGGTCATCGGCCATGAAGTCGTGGCCGCCGCCGTGCGTCACCCGGCCCAGGTGATCGGCGACGGCACGCACACCATCAAGGCCCTGATCGAGGCGCAGAGCCGACGTCGCCAGGCGGCCACCGGCGGTGAAAGCCGCATCCCCATGGACGAGGAAACCGAGCGCACGCTGCGCGATGCCGGCCTGGACTACGACCATATCCTGGCCAACGGCCAACGCCTGAACGTGCGCCGTACCGCCAACCTGCACACCGGCGGCACCCTCGAGGATGTCACCGAACGCCTGCACCCGGTGCTCGCCGAGGCCGCCATCCGTGCTGCCCGTGCCCTGGACATCCCCGTGGTCGGCCTGGACCTGATGGTGGGCGCCGCCGACCAGCCCGAGTACGTGTTCATCGAGGCCAACGAGCGCGCTGGCCTGGCCAACCATGAACCGCAACCCACTGCCGAACGTTTCGTTGACTTGCTGTTCCCGCACAGCCGTTCGATCACCTGACCCGAAGGAGCGTGCATGCCTGAATCCACCCTGGAACCCGACCTGGACTACCTGCGCAAGGTGCTGCTGGAGATGCTTGCCATCCCCAGCCCGACCGGTTTCACCGACACCATCGTGCGCTACGTCGCCGAGCGCCTGGAAGAACTCGGCATCCCCTACGAGCTGACCCGGCGCGGCACCATCCGCGCCACCCTCAAGGGCCGGCAAAGCTCACCGGACCGCGCCGTCTCCGCGCACCTGGACACCATCGGCGCCAGCGTGCGTCAACTGATGGACAATGGCCGCCTGGCTCTGGCCCCGGTCGGTTGCTGGTCGAGCCGGTTCGCCGAAGGCAGCCGGGTCAGCGTGTTCACCGACGCGGGCGTGTTCCGCGGCAGCGTGTTGCCGTTGATGGCCAGCGGTCATGCGTTCAACACCGCCATCGACCAGATGCCGATCAGCTGGGATCACGTGGAAGTGCGTCTGGACGCCTACTGCGCCACCCGCGCCGATTGCGAATCGCTGGGCGTGGGCGTGGGCGACTTCGTGGCCTTCGACCCGCTGCCGGAGTTCACCGAAAGCGGGCACATCAGCGCCCGTCACCTGGACGACAAGGCCGGCGTCGCGGCGCTGCTGGCCGCGCTCAAGGCCGTGGTGGAAAGCGGCCAGCAGCCGCTGATCGACTGCCACCCGCTGTTCACCATCACTGAAGAGACCGGCTCTGGCGCGGCCGGCGCCCTGCCCTGGGACGTCAGCGAGTTCGTCGGCATCGACATCGCCCCCGTGGCGCCCGGTCAGGCCTCCAGCGAGCATGCCGTCAGCGTGGCCATGCAGGATTCCTCGGGCCCCTATGACTATCACCTGTCGCGCCACCTGCTGAAGCTGGCAGGCGAGCACGAGGTGCCGGTGCGCCGTGACCTGTTCCGCTACTACTACAGCGATGCCCACTCGGCCGTGACGGCAGGCCATGACATCCGCACGGCCCTGGTGGCGTTCGGTTGCGACGCTACCCATGGCTATGAGCGCACGCACATCGACAGCCTGGCGGCCCTGAGTCGCCTGCTGGGGGCCTACCTGATGAGTCCGCCGGTGTTCGCCAGCGACTCGCACCCGTCCACCGCGTCCCTTGAGCAGTTCAGCCATCAGCTCGAGCACGACACGCAGATGGAAAGCGAAACGCGGGTGCCGGCCGTGGACAGCCTGCTGGGCCACAAGACCGAACCGCACTGACCACAGACAGAAAGGGGCTCCTTGTCGAGCCCCTCTTCTTCCTACAATTGACGTACTATCGTCTGACCTGAACCGGACGACCTTCCCATGCTCATTCCCTACGACCAGCTCGAAGCCGAGACCCTGACCCGCCTGATCGAGGACTTCGTTACCCGCGACGGCACCGACAATGGCGACGACACACCGCTGCAGACCCGGGTACTGCGCGTGCGCCAGGCCCTGGCCAAGGGTCAGGCGTTCATCCTGTTCGACCCGGAAAGCCAGCAGTGCCAGTTGCTGGCCCGCCACGATGTGCCCAAGGAATTGCTGGAGTAAGGCTCAGGCGGCCTGAAAACGCGGACCGAACAGGATCAGGCTGGCGCCGATCACGCACAACAGCGCGCCCAGCCAGTCGCTGCCCAAGGGCCGTACGCGCTCGACCAGCGCCAGCCAGCCCAATGAGCTGACGATGTAGATCCCCCCGTAAGCCGCATAGGCCCGCCCGGCATAGGCGGCCTCGACACGCGTCAGCACCAACGCGAAACAGGTCAGGCTGAGCAGGGCCGGCACGATCCACCAGGCGCTCTTGCCCAGGCGCAACCACAGGTAGAACGCATAGCAGCCGGCGATCTCCAGGACCGCGGCCAGCAAGAACCAGCAATAGTTGACCATCGGACGCCTCGTCTTGGAAAAGCTGAGCAGCATACCGCACGCCAGAGCCCGCATTCGGGCCCTTCTCCCATAGAAAATAAATAACTCGTGAATAATGTCAGAACCTTGCGGACCCTGTGGAGGGCTTGCCCGCGATGCAGGCGGTGACGAACCGGCCGCTATCGCGGGCAAGCCCGCTCTCATAGAACATAAAATATCTTGTTGATTTTGAAAGGAATAATTTCAAGGTTTTGTGGGCCCTGCGGGCCCGATCGCGGCCGGTCCGGCGCCCCGGCAGGGGCCGCTCCCACAGGTGACCGCGATAGCCTGCAACCCCGCGGTGGGGCTACGGGTGTAGGAGCGGCCCCTGCCGGGGCGCCGGACCGACCGCGATGGGCCGCAAAGCGGGCCTAAAATCGATTAGCAATGAAGCTTCGGATCCTGAGCTATCGTCATGTTCTCTGCGCGACAGCGCGGCGCCAAGGCGGCGGGCGGACTCCCACAGGTGACCGCGATAGCCTGCAACCCCGCGGTGGGGCTACGAGTGTGAGCGGCCCCCGCCGGGGCGCCGGACCGACCGCTATCGCGGGCAAGCCCACAGGTGACCGCGATAGCCTGCAACCCCCACGGTGGGACTACGGGTGTAGGCGCGATCCCTGTGTCGCGATTGGCCCACATAAACCGCGCAAAAACTCGACGACACACGCAAATACGCCTCGCGACATGAAGGCCAAGCGCAAACGTGACGACACCCATGCTCCAGTCTTTGGCGCGCCGGTTTCTCGCCTGCATTCAGATGGAATCTTCCCTTCATCCCGGCAGTCGGAAAAATAGGCGGCTCCGTACCGCTTCCCCTGGACATCACAAGGACTTCGACATGACCACGATCCTCATCATCATCCTGATCCTGCTATTGGTGGGCGGTTTGCCGGTATTCCCGCACTCGCGCAGCTGGGGCTATGGGCCGTCCGGCATCATTGGCGTGATTCTGGTCGTGCTGCTGGTGTTGCTGCTGCTCGGACGCATATGATCCCCGCCTGAGCCGCCCGCTCAGTCGCGACCAGGCCCGGTGCGTCGCTCGCAACGCACCCGCCTGAGCAACTCCTCGCGATCGAGCGGCGGCGCCAGGTAGGTGCCCTGGGCGCTTTCGCAACCCAGCGTCAGCAAAGCCAGGTGCTGTTCGGCCATACTGACACCCACGGCCGTCAGGCGCTGCTGCAACTCGACGGCCAAGCGCAGGCAGTGGTGCACCACGGCACGACAACGCGCCTCGTGGGGCAAGCCCTCGATGAACTGCTCATCCAACCGAATCCGCGTGAACGGCAACTGACACAGCAGCTGACTGCTGCCCTTGCCGCTGCCGAACCCGGCCAACCCGAGCTCACACCCCATCAGACGCAGTCGCAGCAGGTTCTCCTGCTCGATCACGGTCAACTGGTACAACCCCTGACCCGCCAAGTCGAGACAGAGGTGCTCGTGTGAACACCCATACCGCTGCATCAAGGTGCGTACGCGCACGCAGAACTGGCGATCACCCAGCTGCGTGGTCAGGATCCGTATCGACAGCGGTAGCGTATGGCCTTCGTCCCTGAGCCTCTGGTAAAGCGCCAACCCTTGTTCGAGGGTATCCATCCAGAGGTCGTCGAACAGCCCGCAGCGCTCCACCACCGGCAGGAAGAGATCGGGCGCCAGGGCGCCGAGCAACGGGTGGTGCCAGCGCATCACCAGTTCGACCGACTCGATCCGCCCCGTGGCCAGCTCGAAAACCGGAAAGTAGCAGGTGGCGAACTGATGCTCGCGCAAGGCGCTGCGGATCTGGCTCTCGTCGGGCCACAGACGCTCGGGCGGTGCGGGTGCCGTCACCGGCAGGAGGGGCATGTTCAGCCATTGGCGCAACGGGTCCAAAGGCAAGGGTGGCTCGACATCGCCGAAGAAGCGCATGCCCAACTGCTCGACCATGCTCTGCAGGCCCCGGCGCAGGCTCGACCCCAGGCGGCCGCTGACCAGCACGCCCTTGGCCAGGCCATCGCGACCGACCCAATGGATGAACTCCAGCCCATCCATGTCCGGGTCGTCGTCGCGCAAGCCACAGGCCACCAGGTCCACGCCGCCGACCTGGCGCAACAGGGTCAAGGCTTCGCTGGCCAAGGTGGCCTGCAGGACCGTGGCGCACCCCAGGTGCTTGAAGGTCCGCACGGCCACGGCACGCTGGAAGCCGTGCGGTTCGAGCACCAGCACCCGCCACCGTCCAGCCCTCATCGCCGACCTTCATGGCGGGCATCGTCCCCGGCGTCATCGCGTCCCTCTACACTCGCAACCTCGGGTGCCTCCTCACCCTCCTGGCCTTGCAATTGGCTTTCGAGCAGGCGCATCGCCTCGCCAATCGCCCCGATGCGGACCTGTACCCACTCCAACGAGACAGGCTTGCCCAGGCAACTGCGCTCGATCTGCTCGCAGGCCTCGACCAGGGCGCTGGCGCGGACCAGGCGCGCGCCGCCCTTGATCCGGTGGGCCAGCCGGGCCAGCGCCTGCAGGTCACCGCACTCGGCCAGTCGCGTGAGCTCGGCGAGGTCGTGGCGATTGCTGTCGAGCAGGTCGTGCAGCAAGGCATCGAGCGCTTCGGCATCGTTGCCGGTCAGGCGCCGCAGGTGGCCCAGGTCGGCCTCGACGGGCGCTTCGCTCGCCGTCGTTCGATCAGGCGCTGGCGGGTAGGCCGTGTCGAGCAGCGTCGCCAGTGCCTCAAGGCTGAGGGGTTTGAACAGACAGTCGTCCATGCCGGCGGCCAGGCAGCGTCGCCGCTCCTCGACCACGGCGTTGGCGGTGATGCCCACGACCCGACACCGTGGCCACCCCTGGCGCTGCTCATGCAGACGAATCGCCTGGCACAGCCTGTAACCGTCCATGCCTGGCATGCTGCAATCGCTGATGACCAGATCGAAGCGGCCTGCAATCCATTGGCGCAAGGCCTGGGCGCCGTTTTCAGCCACGCTCGCCTGATGGCCGAGGTAACCGAGCTGATGGGCCAACAGCACACGGTTGGCGGGATAGTCATCCACCACCAGAACCCGCAGGCCCGGCCGTGCAGAGGCGTCGGACAGGGCACGCGGGGTGGGTGACGGCTCGTCGGTGCGGGCCTGCAGCACAGGCTCGACGGTCATGTCGATCTCGATGCGCGTGCCCACCCCCAGCGTGCTGTCCAGGGTCATGCTCGCGCCCATCAGCTGGCAGAGCGTACGGCTGATCGACAAGCCCAGACCCGCTCCGGGGCCTGAGGATTGCCGGTGGTTGCAGGCCTGCCAGAACGGCTCCCCCAACCGGGCCAGGTCGGCCTGCGGGATGCCGATCCCGGTGTCCTCGACCGTCACGCTCAAGGCCAGCAGCGCATCCTCCCGTGGCATCAGGCGCAAACGCACGCACACCGAGCCATGCTGGGTGAACTTGATGGCGTTGCTGACCAGGTTGGCGAGCACCTGCTTGAAGCGCAGCGGATCGATCAGCACCTCGCGCTCGACCTCCCCTTCCAGCGCCAAGTCCAGGTGCAAGCCCTTGGCCCGGGCCTGGGGCTGGAACAGCTGCACCACATTGCCGGCGTGGCGGGCCAGTTGCACCGGCTCGCGGTTGATCTCCAGGTGCCCGGACTCGATCCGGGTGACGTCGAGGATATCGCCGATCAGCGCCAGCAGGCTGCGCGCAGCCTCGGAGGCCACTTCGATGGAGACTCGGTCGAGGATGCCCTGCTCGGCCTTGCGCAACGCCAGTTCCAGGGTGCCGAGCACGGCATTCATGGGGGTGCGGATCTCATGGCTCATGGTGGCCAGAAAATGCGTCTTGGCCTGATTGGCCTGCTCGGCCTCTTCTTTGGCCCGCTGCAGGTCCGCCTGCAGCTGGTAGCGCTCGGTGACGTCGATCCAGCCGGCGATCACGCTGGCCCCGGCGTGATCGCTGCGGCATGGCAGCATCCAGTGATAGAAGATGCGCTCCCGGCCATCGGCCAGCTTCACCACGCGGTCCTCGACCTGTGCCTTTCCGCTGCACAGTACTTCGCGCCAGCCTCGTTGCCAGGCCAGGTGCGGCAGACAGCCGAGCCACTGGCCGATCACTTCCTCGCGGCGCACGCCCAGGGTTTCCAGGTAGCAGCTGTTGCAGGTGAGCAGCCGGCCGTCACGGTCGCAGACATACAACGGATGGGGCGTGCCGTCGATCATCACCCGCATGAATTCCAGCTGGTCGGCCAGGGCCCGTTCGGCCTGCTCGCGGACCCGTATCAGACGACGCAGGTAACGCACCCAGACCAAGGCCAGCATCAGCAGCACGCCGATGGCCATGAACCCCTGCAGGAACTGCTGACGGTGGCGATGCCAGAAGCTGTCGCCCACGATCAGTTCGCCCTGCCAGCGACGCGCCAGGGCGTCGAGTTCCTGGGGGGACAGGCTGGCCAGCGCTTTGTTCAGGATGGCGCTCAGTTCGACGTCGTCGCGGCGTGTCGCCAAGGCGAACTGCGCAGGCGGCAGGGCCAGGCTGGCGCCGATGCGAAAGCTGCCGTGCGGCAGGCGCGCGGATAGCGAGCGCACGCACACCAGCGGCAGGATCGCCGCCTTGGCACGGTCATCGCCGATCATCTGCACCGCATCCAAGGGCCCCTGGGTCTCGACCTGGGGGATGCCAGGGTAATGCTCGCGCAGGTAGCGGCTTGGAAAACCGCTGGGTAGCGCGGCGACTGGTTGGCCCTGCAACTGCTCCAGGCTGGAGACCGTGACCTGGTCGGCAGCGGTGACCAGCACCCGCGCCGACGTGAGGTAGGCGCGGCTGAAGGCCAGGTATTGGTCGCGCGCCGTACTTGGGGTCAGTGCACCGATCACATCGGCGCGCCCCTGGCGCAGTTGACGGATCATCTGCTCGACCGTGCCGCCGCTGGCGAACTCGAACGTGATCCCGGTGGCCCGGGCGATGCGCTCCAGCACATCGACGGTCAGCCCCCGGAACTGGCCTTCAGCGTCACGGTAGCTCAGCGGCAGCATCTGCTCGTCGAGCAGCACCCGCACCCGGGGGCGCCGCTGCAGCCAGCGTTGCTCGGCCGGCATCAGGGTCAGGATCGTCGGGGTATGGTCGGCCAGTTGCTCGATGAATGGCATCCAGCGCTGACGGATGTGGGCGTGCTCGCTGTCGGACACGTTGGCCAGCAAGGTGTTGATCAATTCGGCCAAGGTCTTGCGCGGGGTCGCCAGTGCAAAGCCGATCGGCTGACGCGGCCAACCGGGGCATTCGCGCAGCAGCAGGTTGTTCATCTGTGCGCGACCGACCAGGTAATGGCTTTCCAGGGCGCTGCCGATGAACACATCGGCCTCGCCGAACGCCACGGCGCCCATGGCCTGTCGGGTCGAGGCGTACAGTCGCACCTGCGCCTGCGGATAGTGAGCGCGGACCTGTTCCAGATCGCGGTAGCCTTCGCGCATCGCCACGCGCACGACACCCTCGGCCTGGCAGCCCAGACGGTTGTCGTCACGCACCGCCAACCGCGGCATGTCCTCGGCATAGGCGTGCGACAGCGTGAGCCCGCCCGCCTCGGCCTGCTGCCGGGTCATGCCGCCCAGCACATCGACCCGGCCTTCGCGCAGGGCGACGACCGCCTCGGCCATCGAGTCGAAGGTGTGCACGTCGATCGGCAGACGCAGGTACTCGGACAACAGCCCGGCGTAGTCCGCCGTGATGCCTTCGTAGTCGTGGTTCGGACCGATCACGCCCAGCGGCGGCTCATCCGCCTGCACGACCCCCAGGCTGACCTTGCGACGCGCCCACAGCCAGCGCAGCTGCGTTTCGTCCGGAGGGGCCAGCTTGCGCCCCAGTACGGCGCGCCCGTGCAGCTGCACCTTGGGTTCATCTGCGCGGGCCAGCGGCAGCAAGGGCCCCAGCAGCACCCAGAGGATCGCGACGAGGCGAATCAGCTGGGTGATCACACCAGGCCATTGCGCCTGGCGAGGTCCGCCAGATCGATCAACGACCTCAGTCCGAGCTTCTCGATCAGGCGCGCCTTGTAGGTGCTCACGGTCTTGTTGCTGAGCAGCATGAGCTCGCCGATCGCCTTGTTGCTCAGGCCCCGAGCCAGGTACTGGAGGATCACCAGCTCGCGGTCGCTGAGGCTGGCCAGGCAGGCGCGCTCGCTGGTCTGCATGTCCTGCCGGCAGACCGAGCTGAGCGACACATCTGGGAAATAGGTGAAGCCTGAACGGATCGCCAGCACGGCCTTGCTCAGCTCGCCCAGGTTGTCGGTCTTGCAGATGAAGCCGGCCGCGCCGGCCTTCATGCACCGCAGGGAAAAGGTATCGGCCAGCTGCGAGGTGAGCATCAGCACCCGTGGGGGTGGCGACAGTGCGTTGAGCCGTTGCAGCACCTGCATGCCGTCCAGGCCTGGCAGCGAGATGTCCAGGATCACCAGGTTGGGGCTGTGCTCGCGGGCCAGGCGCAAGGCATCCACGCCGTTGTCGGTCTCGCCGACGATTTCCACCTGGTCACGCTGCAGCTGCAAGCGGACGCTGGAACGAATGAAGGGGTGGTCGTCGACCACCAGGGCTTTGTACATGTCCATGTGCTCCGATGCGAATCCGATGCAAGCTCATTCGTTGATGGCCATTTCCTGGCGTTTGTCGCCTTCCTGAAGTTCGAAGCGATAGAGACGGCCGGGCTGGCCAGGAAACTCGCGGGTCCGACCCGGCAACAGGTGGTGCTTGGCCGCCGCCGCGCATTCATGGCCCTGCGGCGCGCAGTGACGGAAATGATCCAGCACCACGGTGCTGTTGCCCTTGTTGGTGATCTGCAGGCGCCCGTCCTGCATGCGCACTGGCGTGTCGTAGCGAACTTCCTTCGGTCGCACGAACAGCAAGGTGCCGTAGCCGGCCAGCAGCTGCACCCCGGCCTTCAGGCTGTCCCCATAGGCCTTGGCTTCCTCGGCACTGACGGCGAACCCGTCGCCCCGCTCGGGCAGCACGGGGATGAAGCGCAGGCGAAAGTAGCGCTCGCGGCTGCGATCACCCCGGTACAGCACGCGCATGGCCTGCATGCCGCGGGCTGGCACGATCAACCGTGCCGGGCTGACCACCAGCCCCCGCTCGGCCAACGGCAGGTCGTCGAGAGGTATCTCGCGGGACTTGCCGTCAGCGTCGTAGACCAGTTCGGCCACGCTGACCTTGACGAAGGCCGTGCTGTCGCCGCCGTTGCGCACGCGCTTGAGCAAGGTGCTGGAGCCGGCATCCAGGTAGTCGTACAGCGTCCCAACGTTGATTTCGGGCGCTGCCTGTACCGGCCATGGGTACGCCAGCGCGGCCACCAGCATCACCCATCCACGAACCCTCATTGCATCCTCCTTGCATGGTAGCCAGACAATATCACCGGCCTATTATTGCTGGGTTTTCCCGCATGTCCTGTGGGACATTTCCCAAAGAAAATGAGAAATTTCTGATAGCCCGTTCACAGACCTGCGTCGAACACGACGCCCACCTGCCCGGTATAGGTCGTGCCCGGCTGTTTGGTCATGGCGCTCACGCCCTGCCTGTCGACCCTGAAATGCACCTGGCCACGCTGGTTGTCGATTGGCATCGACTGGTCCAGGCGCAAGGGCGTACCGGACTCAGGGGGAATGGGCACTCTGTGCACCGGGCGATTGTTGATGTGCACCGCGGGCGGCATGCTGATGGCCACCTCCACGGGGACCTCATCTCCGTTGCCATTGCGAATCCAGCACTGCCCCGCCCGTTCGTATTGACAGCGCGTGAACAGGCTCAAGGGGCCCGTGGACCAGAGGTAGAAAGGCAGGTCTCGCTGCAGCAGCGGCGGCGAGCCTCGGCCTGCCAGCCAGGCCTGCCATCCGCCTGGGGGCTCGAGTACGGCATGATCGCTGCCAGGGGGGAAGCGCACGTCCATGGCATGCTGGACGTCGACCTCGAAGTGGATGGTCAGGATATTGGTGTTGAGCCCACTGATCCCGTCGCCCAGATCGATGTCCCCTCCCGAGCCGACCCGGTAGTTCACACTGCCACGGTAGAGCCCCTGACGCATGTTGAAGGGGCGAGGCAGCAACAAACGGTAGCCGATGGTCAGCTCATCGACGTACGAGCGACGCCGGTCGCCATCGTTCCCATAGTCCGAGTCGGAATAGCAGGCCTGGGGGCTGGTAGGGTTCTTGATGGTCCAGGCATAGCGCATGCCCGGGTAGTCAGGGCCGTCGACGATCTCGTCCGACAGGTAGTTGCATCCGCCGCCCGGGTTGGTGGTATAGACGGGCACGCCGCCTCCGGACTCCACCGTGACGTTCTGGCTGATCACGGTGAACATCATGGTCAGGTCATAGGTGTCCCCCCGTTGACTGGTGACCGTGACCTTCTGGGCGGCCGGCATGCGAATGTAGAACTTGTCGCGTACGTTGCTGGCACCGCGAATCGTCGATTTGGTGTAGGTGATCGGCACGCCGATCGTCTCGTGGTTTCCGCAGAATTCCGGCAGGTCCGCGCAAAACCCGGAAGGCGGCGTGGTGTTCTCGAATTCCGTGTCGCTTTCGCCCAGGTAGCGCGCAGTGATGGTCATGTCCGCAGACCAGGCCGGCGCAGCCAGCCCTGCCATGAGGAACAGGAACGATCCAAGCCCGAACAGGCGGCGCCAGGCTGGACACGGTGGAGGTGAAGCGTCGTGGGGCATGGGTTGGCTCCGTTTCCAGAACGAATGATCGGCTGATGCCCGGGCAGGTCGAGGCGTGACCGCAGGCAGCGGGCCGGCGTGGCGCGGCACCGTCGAGGGCTTCACGACTCGCCTCCTTGGCGCTGCCCGACCTGCGCCAGAGGTGCACGCGCGCACGCGAGGTCATCGGCCAGCAGCACATCGTCGTCGCTCGCGAGCTTGTCGAGGTCGAGCTGCAGGGAGCACAAGGGCTGACCGTTGCGCCTGACCTCCAGCGAGGGCGACGACCGGCTCATCTGCACCGCGAAGTACCCGTCCGCCTCGCTCACGCTACGGCTGGCATGGTTGATGACCGAAGCGCCGGGCAACGGCTGCCCCTGGGCATCGACCAGACGCCCCAGGACCGTCACCGTGCGCATCACACGCACCTGCTGGTAGGCCACGCCGCCCCGGTTGAGGTGGTAGTCGAGCGTCGTCGGCTGGATGACGGCGCCCGGGTCCAGGGACTGCGCGAAGTCGAATTGCACGTGCCCTGCCTTGTAGGCCGCCACGGGGACGACGTTGCGCCCAGGGCGCAATTGCGTGCTGCCACCTTGGTTGTCGTCGGCGCGCAGCACGAGATCGGGCTGATCGCTTTCCACATCCACGATCAGCCCCGCCTCCTGAGGCATGAACTGACCGCTCATGGCGAGCTTGCCGTCCCCCAGTGCCACCAGGCTTTGCAGGTTCAGGCCACCGTTGAGCTTGTTGTTATAGGACGAGCTCTGCAGGTACGCATCGCCGTACATGTACTGGTTGTACAGCTGCGCACGCCCCGACAGGCCTGTGCCGTAGCGGTCGAACGTGGCGGTGCCGGACAGCGCCTGGACGGGCCCGAAGTCGACATCCTGCTGGTAGTTGAGCGAGGCATTCTGGTCACGCCCGCCATCGCGCGAGGTGCGGCTGCCCAGCGTGAACCCGACCCGTTGCCCAGGCCGACCAAGGCTCATGCTCAGGCTGAGGTTGACGCCGCGGTTGCGTGCGTTGCCCGTGCTCAGCGAACCGGGGCGGTCGAACAGCGACAAACGCCAGTTGGCGTCCGACCCCAGGACCTTGCCGTAGAAGGCCCACCCCAGATCGACACCCAGGCCACTGGCCGCGCCGTCGCTGTGGGCCAGTCGCAACGTGGCGGTGCTGCGTTCGGTGACACGGTGGTTGAGCGCCAGGGAGGTCTGGACCACGTCCTGCTGCTCGGCGAGCGTGTCCTGCACGGTGCGCGACGACAACACACGGCTGCGACTGTGGCTGAACACCAGTGACCCCAGCGCATGGCTCTGGATCAGCTGGAAGTCATAACCCTGGCCGCGGCCATCGGTCTGGTAGACGTTTCCGTAGAATTTGAGCCGGTCGTGGACATCCCAGTCCAGAGACGTGCCGTATTGCAGCGTCCGGTCCACCCGCTGGGCGGACAGCCCGAGCACGGCGCTGGGATGAAGCAGGTAGTTGGTCAGCACACCGGCGCTGAGGCTGCCCTCACGCTCCTGGTCCCAGTTGGTGAGCAATGTCGATTGCTGGCCAAGATAGACGTTGTAGCGCCAGCGGCTGTCGGTGTTGCTCCAGTTCGACGGCTTGTAGATGAATTCCTGAGTGCGCGAGGTTTCCTGCCCGTCTTCGACCAGGCGTACCTCGACCTCGTAGATACCGACCGGCAGCACGCGGGTGTCCAGCGTCTGCAGGCCAGGCTGTACGGATTGGCTGTTGATCAGCACGCCATTGCGATAGATCTCGACGATGGCCGGCCGGTTGGGCGTGACGTAGATCGGCGTGGCGCTGGGGCGGCCGTTGTCGATCAGCAGGCTGTCGCTGCTGCCGAACATCAGGCCCAGCGTGGTATCGGGACTGCTGCCGTACAGGCGCGGCTGGCGCGTCAGCCCTTGCGCATCGGGCCTGAAATACCCCAGGCGGTAGAAGTGGTCGTCGATGACGCGCTCGCCGTACAGCTGGTCCAGCCTGTGCCGGGTACCCACCTGCTGGTCGCTGCCACGGTCGACCTGGGCCTCGGCCAGCGTCGTCCAGTTCCCCAAGCTGCCCTGCCCCTGGAAGGCATAGCGACCGGTGGTATTGCGCTCGCCGCCGACCAGGTTGAGCTGATTGCGCAGCAGAACCCCGACGCCCCGAGCCTCGGGCAACGCGTGATAGCGCGGCGCATCGTCCTTGAGCTCGGCGCGCGTGGTCAGCAGGGACAGCTGAGAGTTGACCAGGCTGTAGTGAATCGCACGCAAGCCATCGGGACAGTCGACCTGGCAGTCGCCCAGCGATCGTCCGTCGGCCAGGCGTTCCTGCCAGCGTCGGCGCAATGCTGGCGCTTCCTGGCTTTCCTGGGTGTCGGTGAATTCCAGCAACTGCACGCGCTCGTCACGCGAGAGCACGACCATGGCATCGCCCAGGTAGCGCCCATCGAGGTCGACGCGTACCGCCAGGGGGACATCGAAGAAATGGGCCTCGAACTCTTTAGGCAGGCCTTGGCCCTCGGCGATGGCGCTGAGCACGGATGCCGGCGCAGGGCCTGCCATCGCCAGCAGGACGATACACAGGCAAGCGCCCCGGCTGGCGTGGCGAGGAATACGGAGTGGAAAGAACATGGCCATGAAGCGTTCCGTAGGCAACGTCTCCCCTCGCCCCTGAACGCCGCAGCGAAAGGAGCGAAGGTCGACAATGACGGATTGAGGACGGCCCGGACGCGCGGGACGGATCAGGGCGCGGCGGTTTCGAAGACCATGCTCACCAGGCCTTGGTAATTGCCAGGTGTGAAGGCCCCGGAGCCAGGCTGCTTGGCTGCGATCTGCAAGGAGACGGTGTGACCAGGCAAGGCCTGGGCCGCGCTGACCACCTCGGCGGCGGTGGTGGAGAGGGAGGTGCCGCCGACCTTGACGTCCAGGCTGATGGAATCGGCGCCGCTGGAAATGACCGGTGGCGATGGCATGTAGGCCGTGATCGGGCCGACGGAGCTCTTGACCTGCAGCTGCTTGTCGATGGTGCCGAAGGAGGACTGGAACGAGTTCCATTGAAGCTCCTGCGGATCGTTGATCCAGTCACCGACCGGCTCCACGTAGAACTGCCCGGTCGGTACCGTGGCGATGACCTGCACCTGCTTCTCGATAGGATCGGCCGCCAGGGCGGAAGTCGCGCTCAGAAGCGCAAGCGGAAGGGCCAGAAGGATGCGTTTCACGAATTCAATCTCCTTGTTGGGCCTGCTTTCAAAAGGCAGGCAAACCATCAGTCGGCGATGTGCCGCTGACCCAGGGGATTATTCGGAAAAGGGTGTAGGCCAACATCCAGACCGTTCCGAAGGATTTGTGGAAATTTCCCACAGAGCGTGTTCGGAGGGAGGTGGGCATGTGCAGGATTGCACAACGCCATGGGCGTCGTCGCCCCAAACGCCGAGCCCCCGGCACAAGGCCGAGGGCTCGGTACAGCGATCATCGTTCAGGCAACCGACGACCTGTCAGTGCGACACCGCTCCACTGGCGCCCAGACCGGTCTGCGAGCGGACGAACTGCGGGTAGAACAGCGCCCGTTCTTTTTCGGCCGCTGCCGACTTGTCGGTGACCGAGAAGAACCAGATCCCGACGAAGGCGATCAGCATCGAGAACAGCGCCGGGTACTCGTACGGGTAGATGGGCGTGGCATGACCGAGGATCTGCACCCAGATGGTCGGGCCGAGGACCATCAGCGTCACCGCGCTGATCAGGCCCAGCCAGCCGCCGATCATCGCGCCACGGGTGGTCAGGCGCTTCCAGTACATCGAGAGCAGCAGCACCGGGAAGTTGCAGCTGGCCGCGATGGAGAACGCCAGGCCGACCATGAAGGCGATGTTCTGGCTCTCGAACAGGATGCCCAGGCCGATCGCCAGGATACCCAGGGCCACGGTGGTGATCTTCGACACGCGGATCTCGTCGCGATCGTTGGCCTTGCCCTTGCGCCAGACGCTGGCGTACAGGTCATGGGACACCGCCGAGGCACCGGCCAGGGTCAGGCCGGCGACCACCGCCAGGATGGTGGCGAAGGCCACGGCCGAGATGAAGCCGAGGAACACGCTGCCACCCACGGCATCGGCCAGGTGCACCGCCGCCATGTTGTTGCCGCCGATCAGGGCGCCGGCGGCGTCCTTGAAGGCCGGGTTGGTGCTGACCAGCAGGATCGCGCCGAAGCCGATGATGAAGGTCAGGATGTAGAAGTAGCCGATGAAGCCGGTGGCGTACAGCACGCTCTTGCGTGCTTCCTTGGCATCGCTGACGGTGAAGAAGCGCATCAGGATGTGTGGCAGGCCGGCGGTGCCGAACATCAGCGCCAGGCCCAGGGAGAACGCCGAGATCGGATCCTTGACCAGACCGCCCGGGCTCATGATCGCCTCACCCTTGGGGTGCACGTCGATGGCCTGGGAGAACAGGGCATTGAAGTCGAAGTTGACGTGCTTCATGACCATCAGCGCCATGAAGCTGGCACCCGACAGCAGCAGTACCGCCTTGATGATCTGCACCCAGGTGGTGGCCAGCATGCCGCCGAACAGCACGTACAGGCACATCAGGATGCCCACCAGGATCACCGCGACGTGGTAGTCCAGGCCGAACAGCAGCTGGATCAGCTTGCCGGCGCCGACCATCTGCGCGATCAGGTAGAACGCCACCACCACCAGCGAGCCGGAGGCCGACAGGGTACGGATCTGCTTTTGCCCAAGGCGATACGACGCCACGTCGGCGAAGGTGTACTTGCCCAGGTTGCGCAGACGCTCGGCGATGAGGAAGAGAATGATCGGCCAGCCGACCAGGAAGCCGATGGAGTAGATCAGCCCGTCATAGCCGGAGGTGAACACCAGGGCGGAAATGCCCAGGAAGGACGCCGCCGACATGTAGTCACCGGCGATCGCCAGGCCGTTCTGGAAGCCCGTGATGCGACCACCCGCCGCGTAATAGTCGGACGCCGACTTGTTGCGCTTGGAGGCCCAGTAGGTGATGCACAGCGTGAACCCGACGAAGGCCAGGAACATGACGATCGCCGACACGTTCAGCGGCTGCTTCTGCACCTCGCCGGTCAACGCGTCGGCGGCCCACACGGCGGGCGCGAAGGCCCCGATGGCCAGCACGGCCAAGGCATGGAAAGGACGGCTCATGGCTGCGCCTCCTTCAGGATCGCCTTGTTCAGCTCATCGAACTCGCCATTGGCGCGGCGCACGTAGATGGCGGTCAGGACGAAGGCCGAGAGGATCAGGCCGACGCCCAGGGGAATGCCCCAGGTGATCGACGAGTCGGCGGCGATGCGTGTGCCCAATACCTGCGGACCGTAGGCGATCAACAGGATGAAGGCACAGTACAGGCCGAGCATGATGGCCGAGAGAATCCACGCGAAGCGTTCGCGCTTGGCGACCAGCTCCTTGAACCGTGGACTGTTCTGTATCGAAAGGTAAATGCTGTCGTTCATTGTTTTTGTCCTAGCAGCACAGAGTAGGTAGAACCCACCTCCACTTTAGGCTGCCAGGGGCGCCCAGCCAGACGACCTTAGTCTTATAGGTAAGGGTGTATTGCAGAAGGAGTAACAATGCGACAGGCAAGGAGGAGCCGTTGCGGCGTTCATGCGCCTGAATCATTGCCAGGCCAGGGCCTGGGAACGGGCCTGTGAGAGGGGCTTGCCGCGATAGCCTGCAACCCTGCGATGGGACTACGGGTGTAGGAGCGGCCCCTGCCGGGGCGCCGGACCGGCCGCGATGGGCCGCAAAGCGGCCCTAAGTCGATCAGCAATAAAGCTCCGGATCCTGCCAGCTATCGCCATGCGCGACAGCGCGGCGCCAAGGCGGCGGGCGGACTTCCACCTGCCCGCTTTCCAGGCATGCATCACTGCGATAGCCACTCCACCTGTGGGGCTTGCCCGCGATGCGGCCCTGGAGGGGCCGCACGACTCCAAGCGGATCGGGCAGTCATCCCCAGAGGATCAACCACCCAGGGCGTGCGTCACTGCCCCACCCACTCCTTCACGCGCTCCGGGTGCTTGGCGACCCAATCCTTGGCCGCCGCGTCAGGCTTGGCGCCTTCCTGGATGGCCAGCATCACTTCGCCGATCTCGTCCTTGGACTGCCAGGAGAACTTGCGCAGGAACTGCGCCACTTCCGGTGCCTTGCCTTCGAGTTCCTTGCTGCCGATGCTGTTGACGGTCTCGGCAGCGCCGTACACACCCTTCGGATCGTCCAGGAACTTCAGTTTCCACTTGGCGAACATCCAGTGCGGTACCCAGCCGGTGACCACGATCGGCTGCTGCTTGGCATAGGCGCGGCCCAGTTCGGAGGTCATCGCCGCACCCGAGCTGGCCTGCAGCTTGTAGCCGGTCAGGTCGTAGTCCTTGATCGCCTGGTCGGTCTTGAGCATGACCCCGGACCCGGCGTCGATGCCGACGATCTTCTGCTTGAACTCATCGCTGCCTTTTAGATCGGCAACGCTGGTGGCCTTGACGTACTCCGGCACGATCAGACCGATGCGCGCTTCCTTGAAGTTGGCGCCATAGTCGACCACCTTGTCCTTGTTCTTGGCCCAGTATTCACCATGGGTCACCGGCAGCCAGGCCGAGAGCATGGCATCGAGCTTGCCGGTGGCCACCCCCTGCCACATGATGCCCGTGGCCACGGGCTTGAGATCGACATCGTAGCCCAGCTTCTGCTTGATCACTTCGGCGGCCACATGGGTGGTCGCCACACTGTCCGACCAACCATCCACGTAACCGATGCTGACTTGCTTGGCCATGGCCTGCCCAGCGCCCATGGCCAGAACCATCGCAGTACCCACCCCCAGAAAACGTCGCAGCTTCATCACGGCATGCCTCTTTCAGGTCTTGGAGACTTCATCATCGGCCTGCGCCCCGTCACGTCCGGGTCTGCATGCGACCTCCAGCGAGCACTGCGCGACCGCACATGGCTATCCACGCCATCGACGCCGAACGTTCAGCGCGATCTTTGCATGAGGGCACTTGACGCTGGGCCCTGGCAGTGCCTAGCTAGTGACCCGCACCTGACGACGGACCGCCTCGATGCCCGCTTTCGTTCGCCACCCTTGGTTCACCTGCCTGCTGGCCAGCCTGGGCGTGCTGCTCGCACTGGGTGGGTTCTGGCAGGCGCGCGGCAAACCCGTGCAGTTGCCCGATGCCGCCAGCGCGGCGCATCGGCTGCAATGCGTGTCCTACACACCGTTCGACAAGGACCAGTCGCCGCTCGACCAGCCCTTCGTCATGCGCCCAGCCCGCCTGGATGCCGACCTGGCCTTGCTGGCCCGCCGTTTCCAATGCATTCGGACCTACTCCATGACCGGGCTCGAAGCCATTCCGGCGCTGGCTCGCCAGCATGGCCTCAAGGTCATGCTCGGGGCCTGGGTCGATGCCAACCCGGTGGACACCGACCGGGAAGTAACGAAGCTCATTGCCGCAGCCAACGCCAACCCGGACGTGGTCACGGCGGTGATCGTCGGCAATGAAACGCTGCTGCGCAAGGAAGTGACCGAGGCACGTCTGGTCGAACTGATCGAACGGGTCAAGCGCGAAGTGCGGGTGCCGGTGACCTATGCCGACGTGTGGGAGTTCTGGCTGCAGCACCCCAGCCTTGCGCCAGCCGTGGACTTTCTGACCCTCCACCTGCTGCCCTACTGGGAAGACGATCCCCGCAGCATCGACGATGCGCTGGCCCACGTCGCCGACGTGCGCCGCGTGTTCGGCCAGCGCTTCGCGCCCAAGAACATCCTGATCGGCGAGACCGGCTGGCCCAGCGAAGGCCGACAACGGGAAACCGCCGTGCCGAGCCGTGTCAACGAAGCACGCTTCATTCGGGGTTTCGTTGCCCAGGCGGAGATCGAGGGCTGGCAGTACAACCTCATCGAAGCCTTCGACCAGCCGTGGAAGCGGGCCAACGAAGGCGCCGTGGGGGGCTATTGGGGGCTGTACGATGCCGACCGGCAGGACAAAGGCATTCTGGAAGGCCCGGTGAGCGATCTGCCCCACTGGCAGGCGTGGTGGTGGTTCGGTGTGGGGGTGCTGGCACTCACGCTGGCGCTGGCGGGGCAACCGCGTGATCACCGTGCCGCATTGTGGCTGCCGTCGTTGGCCGCCGTGGCGGCCCTGGGCCTGGGTCTGTGGGGCGAGCTGACCCGCAGTCACGCCCGTTTTGCCAATGAATGGCTCTGGGCTGCACTGCTGATGGGGCTGAATCTGGTGGTGCTGGCCCAGACCGCCTTGGCGCTGGGTCGGCGCGAGGGCTGGCGTGCGCGTGCCCAGGCCTGGCTGCAGGCGCACGCCGGGTGGTGGTTGCTGGCGGCAGGGTTCGCGACGGCGGTCAGTGCCCTGGCCTTGGTGTTCGAGCCCCGTTACCGCAGTTTCCCCAGCGCGGCCTTGCTCCTGCCGGCGGTGGTGTACCTGCTCAGGCCAGTCGCGGCTCCACGGCGTGAAGTGGCGCTGCTGGGCACGCTCGTGGGCCTGTGCATCGTCCCGCAGTTGTACCAGGAAGGGCTGGCCAATGCTCAGGCACTGGGCTGGGCGGGCGTCAGCGGACTGATGGTCGGGGCGTTGTGGCGAGGCTGGTGGTCATCGGCCGACGAGGGCACGCGGGGTCGTGGGTGAGCCTTGCTCAAGGGTGTGCAGGGCGGGACGGGGCAGGCACTGAGTGGCTAGGCTGTGGACCTTGCAGGCCCCACTGTAGTTGGTCCGGCAGAGAACGCGCACATTGAATTGCCATGCAAGTCCGACAGGCCGAAGCAACCTGTTGTAGGAGCAACTGTCTTCTTCTACTCGGTACATGCCCGACCGCATCGGCTGATGTGTGGGCTTACCTGCAATGCAGGCGGCGCCTGACAGAGCCCTATCGCTGGCGAGCCAGCTCTCTATAGAACAAAAAATAAATTGTTGATTTAAAAGGAAATAATTTTAGAATTTTGTGGGCCCTGCGGGTCCAATCGCGGCACAGGGGCCGCTCCCACAGGTGACCGCGATTGCCTGCAACCCCGCGATGGGGCTACGGGTGTAGGAGCGGCCCCTGCCGGGGCGCCGGACCGGCCGCGATGGGCCGCAAAGCGGCCCTAAAATCGATTAGCAATGAAGCTCCGGATCCTGCCAGCTATCGCCATGTTCTCTGCGCGACAGCGTGGCGCCAAGGCGGCAGGCGGGCTCCCACCCAGACCTCTGCAGTATCAATATAGGGATCACTGCGCAAACAGCTTGTGGGAGCGGGCTTGCCCGCGATGCAGGCGCCGCCGGACCGGATGCGCGATTGGGCTAATGCTGCCGCCCTTGCGCCGGTCGCGGTACAGGGACCATAGGGCCCGTGGCAGTCGACGTTGCTGCGGTGCTAACCGACCGGGCAACCTCTACCCCCGCCGCACGCCCCGCAACGCCCCCAGCACGATCGCGAACACCGCCAGGCTGGCGGTGTAGAGCACCATCGCCGGGATCCCCACCAGCACGGCGGCCAGGCCCATCCCTCTGCCCACCGCACCGCGCAGTACCTGGGCCAGCAACCCCAGTCCGAACGCTACCCAGGCAAGCACCTGATAATGAATCATCCACCCCACGCCTGCGCGCACCTCGCACACCCAAGGCCTGCCCTCGCCTGCACAGCGGCCCACCCAGTGCCCGGCCTCCATCAGGCCATAGCGCACGGCGTAGCTGCCGAGCAGGCACGCGACCAGCATCGCGACCACCCCTACCCACAATGACCAACGGTTCATGCAGCGTCCTTTTCCATCGTTCCAGGTCAGCTTCGATCCCACCCACAGCCCACGGCGGGCGGGTCGCATCGTTCGACGCCATGAATGCTGTTTCCCCCCATTGCACGGGCTTGTCGCCCGATCATTAGCACGGCACTATTTCGCGCAGATAAATAGGCCGCCTTCGGCAACTTTGCCGGGGCAACCACAGTCTTAGCCTGCATATCGCACCACTGCCGTCCCTGGGGGAACTCATGCTTCGATCCTTACGCCTTGCAGCCTTGCTGGGCGGTCTGTTCCTGAGCGCGGTCGCCACGGCGCGGGACATCGACGCCGCCACCTACGGCTATCCGTTGACCAACCCCTTCGAGGCGACCATCGCCACCACGCCGCCCGACCAGCGCCCCACGCTGCCGCACGACGAGGACATCGACCAGGACGACTATAGCCTCACTCTGCGCCCCGAGCGCGCCTTCACCCTGCCGGACAACTTCTGGCCCGTGAAGAAGCTCACCTACCGCCTGGCCCGCCAGGACCACGAGGCACCGCTGATCTTCATCATCGCCGGTACCGGTGCGCCGTATTCCAGCAGCATCAACGAATACCTGAAGAAGCTGTTCTACCAGGCCGGCTACCACGTGGTGCAGCTGTCCTCGCCGACCAGCTGGGACTTCATGAGCGCCGCCTCGCGCACTGCCACCCCCGGCATCAGCCAGGAAGATGCCGAAGACATGTACCGGGTCATGCAGTCGGTGCGTGCCCAGCACCCGCGCCTGCCGGTCAGCGAGTTCTACCTGACCGGCTACAGCCTGGGCGCGCTCGACGCAGCGTTCGTCAGCCACCTGGACGAAACGCGCCGCAGCTTCAACTTCAAGCGCGTGCTGCTGCTCAACCCACCGGTCAACCTGCAGACCTCGGTGTCCAACCTGGACAAGCTGGTGCAGACCAGCGTGAAAGGCATCGACAGCCGCACCAACTTCTATGAGCTGATGCTGCACAAGCTGACCATGTACTTCCGTCAGAAAGGCTACGTCGACCTCAATGAAGCCTTGCTGTACGACTTCCAGCAATCGCGCCAGCACCTGTCCAACGAACAGATGGCCATGCTGATCGGCACCTCGTTCCGCTTCTCGGCAGCCGACATCGCCTTCACCTCCGACCTGATCAACCGCCGCGGGCTGATCACGCCGCCCAAGTACCCGATCACCGAAGGCAGCAGCCTGACGCCGTTCTTCAAGCGCGCGCTGCAATGTGATTTCGAGTGCTACCTCACCGAGCAGGTGATCCCCATGTGGCGTGCCCGCAGCGATGGTGGCAGCCTGTTGCAGCTGGTCGACCAGGTCAGCCTGTACGCCCTGCGCGACTACCTGAGCCAGAGCCCGAAGATCGCCGTGATGCACAACGCCGACGACGTCATCCTCGGCCCGGGCGACATCGGCTTCCTGCGCCAGGTCTTCGGCGACCGCTTGACGCTCTACCCCCATGGCGGCCATTGCGGCAATCTCAACTACCGCGTCAACAGCGACGCCATGCTGGAGTTCTTCCGTGGTTAATCGACTGCTGCTCGTCACGGCCCTGCTGGCCGCTGCCCCCGTCATGGCCCAGGAGACCGCACCGCGCACCAGCGTGCTCGAAGCCGACGCACTCGACACCCATGGCGCGCAGAGCGACGGCTTCACCAATCCGTTGCAGGCCCTGAAGTTCAACCCCGGCCTGGACCAGCGCGAGTTCGAACGCTCGACCTTCGATGCGCTGAACGTGCCGGACCCGTTCGAGTCGTTCAACCGGCGCGTGTACCACTTCAACTACCGGTTCGACCAATGGGTGTTCCTGCCGGTGATCGATGGCTACAAACGCGTCACGCCAAGCTTCGTGCGCACCGGGGTGAGCAATTTCTTCAACAACCTGGGCGACGTGCCCAACCTGTTCAACAGCGTGCTGCAGCTCAAGGCCGAGCGCGCCGGGCAGATCACCGCGCGCCTGCTGTTCAACACCGTGATCGGCGTGGGCGGACTGTGGGATCCGGCGACGCACATGGGCCTGCCACGCCAGAGCGAGGACTTCGGCCAGACCCTAGGCTTCTATGGGGTGCCCGAGGGCCCGTACATCATGTTGCCGATCCTCGGCCCGTCGAACCTGCGTGACACCGCCGGCCTGGTGGTGGACTACGCCGGTGAGCAATCGGTGAACTACCTCGGCGTCCCCCGGTCGACCACTGAGCACCCGGAAATCTTCGCCTTGCGCGTCGTGGACCGTCGTTACACCACCAGCTTCCGCTACGGCCAGATGAACTCGCCGTTCGAATACGAGAAGGTGCGTTACGTCTACACCCAGGCGCGCAAGTTGCAGATCGCCGAATAAAGGGGGCGTTGGGCGCTACAAGCTACAAGCTACAAGCTACAAGCGGTGCGGTATGGAGCATCTGCGTGCCATTACCGCACCCACACTCAGCTTGCAGCTAGCCACTTGCACCTTCCCCCTCCTCTCCCTCTCTCCAAAGGAGTTCCCATGACCGCAAGCAACCGCCGTTTCCTGCTCGCCAAGCGTCCGCAAGGCGAAGTGCGCCGAGACGACTTCACGTTCGAGACGGTGCCTGTCACCGAACCGGGCGAAGGGCATGTCGTGGTCAAGAACCTGTACCTATCGCTCGATCCGGCCATGCGCGGCTGGATGAACGAGGGCAAGTCCTATGTGCCACCGGTGGGCCTGGGCGAGGTCATGCGCGCGCTGGGCGTCGGTGAAGTCACGGCGTCCCGCCATCCCGACTTCAAGGTCGGCGACACGGTCAGCGGCGTGCTGGGCATGCAGGACTATTACGTCGGCGAGGCCAAGGGCCTGCAACCCATCGATCCGTCGCTGGCGCCATTGCCGCGCTATCTGTCGGCGCTGGGCATGACCGGTATGACCGCCTACTTCGCGCTGCTTAACGTCGGCCAGCCCAAGGCGGGTGACACCGTGGTGATCTCTGGCGCAGCCGGTGCCGTGGGCAGCATCGCCGGGCAGATCGCCAAGCTCAAGGGATGCCGCGTGATCGGCATTGCCGGAGGCCAGGAGAAAGGGGACTACCTCAAGACCCTGGGCTTCGATGGCGTGATCGACTACAAGGCCGAGGACGTCAAGGCCGGGCTGGAGCGTGAATGCCCCCAGGGTGTCGACGTGTACTTCGACAACGTCGGGGGCGACATCCTCGATGCCGTGCTGGCTCGCCTCAACTTCAAGGCACGCGTGGTGATCTGCGGCGCGATCAGCCAGTACAACAGCCAGGATGGCGTCAAGGGCCCGGCCAACTACCTGGCGCTGCTGGTCAATCGCGCACGCATGGAAGGGTTCATCGTCACCGATCACCTCGGCGAATACCCCAAGGCGGCGCGGGAGATGGCCGGCTGGCTGCAGAGCGGCGAGATCAAGAGCAAGGAGCACGTGGTCGAAGGGCTTGAGACGTTCCCTGAAACGCTGCAGAAGCTGTTCAAGGGCGAGAACTTTGGCAAGTTGGTGTTGAAGGTCTAGGCAGGTTGGGGGCGGCTGGATGGCAGTACGCCTGCGACTCGGCGGGGCTGACTTTACGGCCCCTGCGGGGCCGATCGCGGCACAGGGGGCCGCTCCTACACCCGTAGTCCCACCGCAGTGATGCAGGCAAGCGCGGTCCCCTGTGGGAGCGGCCCCTGTGCCGCGATCGGGCCCGCAGGGGCCGTAAAATCAGCCCCCTTGTGCTTCAGGCAAACCCGCCCGCCAAGCCCCGCCTATACCCGCTCACTCTCCCTCCCCTTCCGCATCATCCCGCATGATCACCGAAATCTTGCCATTGCGTTCCACGATCGCATACTTGATCTGCGCCACCCGCTCCACCCCTTGGTTGGCCCGCGCCGACTCCATGATGTCGTCCTCGGTCAACCGGCACCTTCGCATGCGACCGCGCAGAAAGCGTCCATCCTCGACCACCACCGTGGCATGCCCATCGAGCAGGCGTGCGGCGCGGGTCGAGCGCACCTTGATCAATGACAACCCGACGTCGAGCACGATCAGCGTGCTGATCACCAGCACGGCATTGGTGAAGGAAAAGTCGTCCCCCAACAACGCCTGCTGGGTCGCTTCGCCGATGATCAACAGCAACACGAAATCGAACGTGGTCAGGTCGGACAGCGAACGACGACCGGCGACCCGGAACAGCACCATCAAGGCAATGTACATCGCCCCCGCGCGCAGCACGGCATCCATGGTGGCTCCTCAGGGATAGACGAAGGTGGCGAAACGCACTGCACTGCCCGAGCCGACCCGGGCCTTGCCGACGATCGAGCCGACGCTGTCGTTGCGCAGGCTCAGGTAAAGCCGTGCAATGCCGTCGGCGTCAGTCTTCAGGTGCAGCAACAGGGCCCGACCCTGACTGACCGAGGCCATGGGCTGCGGCTGCATCGATTCCACCGTCAGGTCACGGAACATCGGGCCGTCGAGCAGCAGCTTGACCTGAGCGTCCGGTGCGCCCTTGACGCGGATGTCGACGTGCTCGGCCGCGCCATTGCGACTGAAGCGCGCGTACTCGACCTCCACACGGCCATCGGTGCTGGTAACCGTGCGGTGGCTGGCCGGACCATTGCCGAACACCCCGGCCAAGGCCGCAATGACCACCGCCACCAAGACATACCAGCCGATGCGCTCGAACCGCCACACCCGCCGCTGCATGCGGACGTCCTCCCGAATCGGGAATTCCCTGGACACTTCGTCCTGCTCCATTGCCATGACGCTTTACTCCGGCGCGGCCCTCAGGCCCGTTCGCCCTGCAACCAACGTTGATGAAAGTGAATCAGTTGAACCAGTCCATGCACGGCCGCCTGGTGCAGCACCACCTGACGCTCACCGAAGAACCGTTCGGTGCGGCTGAAAAGAGCCGGTGCGCCTTGATCGGCGAACCCCCAGGCAAAGCACACCGTACCCGGTGCGATATCACCCTGTGGATCCGGGCCCGCGACGCCGGTGGTGGCAATCGCCACGCTGGCCGGGCTGTCACGCAAGGCGCCGGCCACCATTTCCCGGGCGACCTCTTCGCTGGTCAGACCACAGCGCTCGATCGTTCGTGCCCGTACGCCCAGCAAACGCTGCTTGGCCTCCGGTGAATACACCACGTACCCGCTTTCCAGCACGCACCCGGTACCGGCTTTTTCGGACAACAAGGCCACGATCCGCCCGGCCGTGCATGACTCGGCCGTGGTCAGCGTCAGTCCGTGACCTTTCAGATAGTTGAGCACCTGCTCGATGGGGTCGACGCCCATGACCTGTCCCTCGCGCTGTCTGTCTGGCGATAGACGTCGCGGGTCGGACAATGGTTCAGGCCAGGGCTGCCGGTGCCTCGCTTCAAAACGCCACGGGGCCTTTGGGTTCGTGGAGGGGGCAGCCACTGTGCTGGCGGCGAAAGTCAGCCGAGTGCTCATAGGCAGCCTTGCGCACCCGCATCACCCCGCCGATGGGCCGGTGTGCAGCCAAGCCTTGCCAGGGGCTGAAGGCCATGTCCTGATCGACCTTGCGCACGCCCTCCTCGGTATAACCAGGCTGCGCCGGGATCTGGATTCGCGCCACGGCCACGTAAGGGCTGACGTCCTCCGGCCAGACCACCGACGCGTCTTCCACCGGCATCTGCGCCAGGTCGGTGGCCAACTGGATGCGTACCTCCCATTCGCCACCCTGTTGGCTGAGTACCTCGTCGATTACCCGGCGCAAGCCGTTTTCGTCACCGTTCAGCTCGATCTTCTGATCGGTCAGGGCCGTCAGGCCGGGCGACACGGGTGCCACGCTCAGCTTGGCGTAATAGCGCCCGTACAGCAGCGGCACCGAGGTGTAGAACGTCTCGCCCAGCGGGTGGGTCAGCGGGTGCCCGCCCAGGCTCTTGAGCGTTCCGCTTTCCCCGCCGACTGCCTCGACCACCGCCTCGGCGCCACGCAAGCCCGCAGACAGCACCCGCTTGGTCAACGGCATGCGATCGGTGGTCTTGGCCAACAGCTTGAGCGTCTTGAGAAACGCCTTGGGGTCGGCGGCCGTGAAGGCAGGCGCGTTCTGCATGACGAAATCCTGAGTGACCTCGCCTTCGCTACCGGGCAAGCGCTCGCCGGGCACGCCGATCACCTTCAGCGCCAGGCCACGTGGCGTGGAGACCCGGTCATCCAGCAGATCACCCGGGTTGGTCGACAGGCGCATCACGACCGGGTAGCTGCCGGGCTGGCTGAACAGCCCTTGGGCCAGCGGCTCGGGCAACCCGTCGAACACCTGCAACTGGCCGTGCAGGAAGGCATGGGCCTTGGCATGCACGCTGCGCACGGGGTGTCCATAGTGGGCGTTGGTGGTTTCGAGGATCGAATGCAAGGCTTCGATCAGCCCTTGGGTGGTCTCCTGCTCGTCTTCGGCGACCTGCTCGAACTCAGGGCGAAAGGGCAGCGGCTTGGGGGTCACGGTCGTCATGGTCAGTCCTGCGTCGGCCAGGCGTCGAAGGGCGCCTTCGGGCTTCTCAGATGACATTTGGCCATCAGGAAGCGTTCCTCCTGGCCCCCTGTACTTCGTCGGCTGCACGCCATGCGCTGCCAGCGACACGGACGGCTTATCGCCTGCCGCTTGCAGCCTGCCGCCCGCCCCTTACAATCACCGTGATATCACGCACCCCTGCAGGCCTGCCGTCCATGGCGCTCGATCCCATCACCATGCTCACCCTGACCATCGCCCTGGCGGCCGCTGCGGCCCTGTACCTGGCCATCGAGTGGGGCAGCGTGCGCGAGCAGTCCTTGCTGTACTGGAGTGCCGGATTCGCCACCATCAGCGTGGGCTGCACCCTGTCGTTGCTGCGCAGCCAGGGCCTGCTGGTGGTCGGTATCTGGTTCGCCAATGGCTTGCTGATCACCGCGCACTGGTTGTTCCTGCTGGGGGTGGCGCGTTTTACCGAAGGGCGCTTGTCACGGGCCTGGTACCTGATCTTCGTCTGCTGGCTGGCCATGCTCGCCCTGCCGCCGGAGCCATACTGGTCCAAGGTCATGACGATGGTCAACGCCTCCCTGGTAGCGCTACTGTCTTTGCGCGCCAGTTTTCTGCTGCGCCCGCATGGCCGCTCCCTGAGTGTGGGGGCCGTGCAGCTACGCTACGTACTGTTCTTCCATGGCGCCTTCTACGTGGCCAAGGCAGTCATCGCGGTCATGCCCGGTACCTTGCTCGACCTGGCGGCACTGCGCGGCGAGATCATCCAGATATCGCTGGTCGAAGGGGCCATGGCGATCATGCTGATCGCCCTGTCGATGACCGGTACCGAACGCCATCGTCGGGAGAAACGCATCGCCCGCCTGGCTGCCCGCGACCCGTTGACCGCCCTCTACAACCGACGCGCGCTGGAGGTCCGTGCGCCTCGGCTGCTCGATGAGGTGTCGCCCTCGTGCCCCGGTGGATTGCTGTTGATCGACATCGACCACTTCAAGCAGGTCAACGACCTGCACGGTCACGCTGCCGGCGATCAATTGCTGGTGATGTTGAGCGAGTTGATCCGTTCGGTGCCGCCCTATGGTGCCTTGCCCGCGCGTTTGGGCGGTGACGAGTTCGTGATCCTGCTGGCCGACACCTCGGCCGAGCAGTTGCGCCATGTCGGCGAAACGTTGCGCGCACGTTTCCACGCCGCCGCAGCCTTGGCCTTCGAGACACCGGACGCGGTGACCCTGAGCATCGGCGCCAGCCTCTTCGATACCCCAGGCGCCAGCCTCACGGACGTGATCGAGCGCGTCGACAGGGCCCTGTATGCCGCCAAGCGCGCAGGCCGTGACAGCGTACGGCTGATCGACCAGACGGCCGCCATGGGAGTGCTGCTTCAGATCGACTGATACGCAGGGCCGCGCACCGCTCGACAGGCTGGCAGAACCTTTCTTCGTACGGCTCACTCGTACGTTTTAGGCACACGCCACGTCAGTCTTTGAAGGGAGCACCCTCGTATGCGGCTCATTCACCCCGCTGCCCGTTATCGTCCGTACACCTCTGCATCCGGCGGCTGGGGCTCGGCCCATTCGGTGATGAACATCCTCTGGCGCGAGCAGGCCCTGCGCAAGGGCCCGCTGGCCCTGCTCAAGCAGAACAAGCCCAAAGGCTTTGCCTGCGTCAGCTGCGCCTGGGCCAAGCCGGGCGATCCGCACGCGCTGGAGTTCTGCGAGAACGGTGCCAAGGCCACGGCCTGGGAGCTGACCGCCCTGCGCACCGAGCCTTCTTTCTTCGAGCGCCATACGCTGACCGAGCTGCGCGGCTGGACCGACTATGCGCTCGAGCAGCACGGACGCCTGACCCATCCCATGCACTACGACGCGGCCAGCGACCGCTACCTGCCCACGTCCTGGGAGGAGGCCTACGCGCGCATCGGCGCCACGCTGAAGACGCTGCACCCCGACGAGACCGTGTTCTACGCCTCGGGGCGTGCGTCGCTGGAAACTTCCTTCATGTACCAGCTGCTGGCACGGGCCTATGGCACCAACAACCTGCCGGACAGCTCGAACATGTGTCACGAAAGCACCTCGGTCGGGCTGCAGGAAAGCATCGGCGTGCCCGTGGGGACGGTGACGCTGGAGGACTTCGAGCATACCGACTGCCTGTTCTTCTTCGGCCAGAACGTGGGCAGCAACAGCCCCCGCATGCTTCACCCGCTGCAGGAAGCTCGCAAGCGCCACGTCCCGATCATCACCTTCAACCCGTTGCGCGAGCGGGGACTGGAGCGTTTCGTCAATCCACAGTCCCCGAGCGAGATGCTCGGGCCCCAGTCCACCGTGATCAGCACCCAGTACCACCAGGTGGCGGTCGGCGGTGACACGGCGGCCGTGATGGGCATCGCCAAGGCACTGCTGGCGATGGACCGTCAGGCCACGGCCCAAGGGCAGGCGCCCGTGATCGACCGGGCCTTCATCGAGACCCATACCGAAGGTTTCGATGACTTCCTGGCAAGCATCGATCGCCACAGCTGGGAGGCGCTCGAGCAGCGCAGCGGCCTGAGCCGGGGCGCGCTGGAAGCCGCCGCCACGGTCTACGCCCGCAGCGAGCGGGTGATGATCGTCTACGGCATGGGCATGACCCAGCACCGCCATGGCGTGGAAAACGTGCAGATGCTGGTGAACCTGCTGTTGCTGCGCGGCAACATCGGCAAACGCGGTGCCGGCATCTGCCCGGTACGCGGGCACTCTAACGTGCAGGGCCAGCGGACCGTCGGCATCACCGAAGACCCGGCCAAGGTGCCGGTGGAGAAGATCGAGTCGCTGTTCGGCTTCAAGGTGCCCGAGCACAAGGGCATGGCGACCGTGGACGCCTGCGAAGGCATCGTCGCCGGCCAGGTCAAGGCGTTCATCGGCCTGGGTGGCAACTTCCTGCGCGCCATTCCCGACACCGACCGCATGGAGCCGGCCTGGGCCGGTTTGAAGCTGAACGTGCAGGTGGCGACCAAGCTCAACCGTACGCACCTGGTGCCGGGCGCCGACGCCTGGCTGCTGCCCTGCCTGGGTCGCATCGAGATCGACCGTCAGGATGGCCTTGAACAGGCCTACAGCACCGAGGACAGCACCGGCTGCATCCGCGGCTGGCGGGGCACGGCCGAGCCGGCCAGCGAGCACCTGCGCTCGGAAGTGGCCATCGTCGCCGGCCTGGCCCAGGCCATGCTGGAGGGGCGCACGCAGATCCCGTGGGAGGCCTGGCGCCAGAACTATGCGCTGATCCGGCAGGCCATCGGCCAGGTCTACCCCGAGATCTTCCATGACATGGAAGCCCGGATGTGGGAACGCGGCGGCTTCCATCGACCGCTCCCGGCCACCCGCCGGGAATGGGCCACCCCCTCGGGCAAGGCGCAGTTCAAGGTGCCGAACGGGCTGGACGAAAACCCCGACATGCCGATCGACCATAGCCGCCGTGACGTGATCCAGCTGATGACGCTGCGCAGCAACGACCAGTTCAACACCACCGTCTACGGCTACGAGGACCGCTTCCGCGGCGTCAGCGGTACCCGCAGCGTGATCTTCCTCAACCGCAACGACATCGTGCGCCTGGGCTTCGCCGCCGGGGACTGGGTACACGTGCGCACGGCTGTCGATGTTCAGGTGCGCCGTGAAGTCGGCCCGCTGCAGATCATCGCCTACGACATTCCCGAAGGCTGCGCCGGCGCCTACTACCCGGAAGCCAACCCGCTGATCCCGCTGTGGCACTACGCCGAGCGCAGCAAGGTGCCGGCCGCCAAATCCGTGCCGATCACCTTGCACCCCGCGCAGCCGCAACGAAGCGACCTGGACCATGCGGTCCCCGAGAAGGACCAGGTGGTCTAGGGTCGCCTGTTGCTTCCCAGGCCCTCAGGGTCTGGGAAGCGGTCAGCGGCGTTTGAGCATCACCAGGGTCAGCAGGATGGCCAGCAGCGCGATCCCCGTGGCGATCACCCCCAGCTGGTCCAGGCCGAAAGCCGTGATGCCCGCGCCCCCCAGAATCGCACCCAGGCCAATGCCGGCATTGGCTGCCGAGATGTTCAAGGTCGCGGCCAATGCCTGGGCCTTGCCCCCGGCCTGCATGACGCGCACCTGGCAGATCGGGAACAGCGCCGTGTAGGCCACGCTCCAGGCGATCAGCGCGACGACCACCCACAGCCCATGACGGGCGGCGGGCACGGCCGCCAGCATGCCGATGGCCAGTATCACCAGGAACAGCAGCATCGCCCCCAGAGGGCTGCGATCGACCAAGTGGCCCCCCAGCTGGTTGCCGACCATGCCGACCGCACCGAAGCCCATCAGCCACCAGCCCACCTGCCCTGCCGGCACCCCGGCCAGTTGCTCGAGGGTGTCGGCCAGGTAGGTGTAGGCCGTGAACATGGCGGTGAAGGTGAGCACCGACAGCAGCACGTGGGCGAGGAAGCGCGGCTCGCGCAGGATGGCGGTCTGCCGTTCACCTTCGGCAGCAGCTGGCGCGCCTGGCAGCGACGGCATGACCCGGTGCATCAGCAAGGCGATGGCCAGGCAGACACCGGCCAGCAGCCAGAAGCTGCCCCGCCAGCCCAAGGTGTCGGCCGCCACGGTGCCCAGCGGCACACCGAACACCAGGGCAGCCGAGATGCCCAGATACACCCGTGAAACGGCCTTGCCTGCGTTGCCGGGGCCGGCCAGTTGACTGGCCGTCTCACTGGCCGTGCCCCAGAACACCGGCAGGCCAAGCGCCGGGATGAAGCGGGCCAGGGCCAGGACCCAAATATTCGGGGCCACCGCCGCCAAGGCGTTGGCAGCAGCGAACACCAGCAGGATGCAGGTGAACAGCCGCTTGCGCTCGACCCGCGCCAGGCGCGCCGTGAGCCAGGGCCCGCACAGCATGACGGTGAAGGCGAACAAGGTGACGGTCTGGCCAGCCAGGGCCACCGAGATGCCCAGGTCACGGGCCAGGGCCGGCAGCAGGCCAAGGATCAGGAATTCGGTGGTGACGATGATGAAGGCAGCGACGGCCATGATCAGGATCGGCAAGCCCGAACGGGTAGACGCCGGGGCGAACGAAGGCGCCTCGAGGGTAGAGGTGGACGACATGACACTTGACTCCAAACGATTTGCCGTCAGGCTATTAGAGAATCTACGGCTGATCTCGGGTAAAAAATCCTGATTGTCCGGATTTTTTGTCCTGAATGGAGAGTGAGCGATGCAGGGTTCCGAACGGCTCAAGGGCCTGGATGTGTTCGTCGCCGTGGCGGACCTGGGTGGCTTCACCGCGGCGTCCGAGCGCCTGAACCTGACCAGTTCGGCCGTGGGCAAGAGCATCGCGCGGCTCGAAGAACGCCTGGGCGTGCGTCTGTTTCAGCGCACCACGCGGCGGTTGACCCTGACCGAGGCGGGTACGGCGTTCTATCGGACCTGTGTGTCGGTGCTGGCTGAACTGGAAGAGGCCGAAATGGCCCTGGTCACCCATGACCACGAGCCGCAAGGGCGGGTGCGGATCGACTTGCCCGCGTCTTATGGACGCCTGCACGTGTTGCCGCTGATTCTGGACTTCGTGCGTCAGCACCCTCGCCTGCAACCGCACGTGTCGTTTTCCGACCGTTTCGTCGACCCGGCCCACGAGGGTATCGACATCGTGGTGCGCATCGGCGGCTCGGATGCCTGGCCTGCCGCGCTGGGGCACCGTTACTTCGGTGCGCAACGCCTGGTGTTCTGCGCCTCGCCTGCCTACCTGGCCGCGCACGGCGTACCGCAATCGGCCGCCGACCTGGACCATCATCACTGCGTGGGCTACGCCCATGGCGACGGCCAGGTCAGCCCGTGGTTCTTCAAGGGCCGCCAGGCAGGCGATCAGGAACGTCGGGTGGTACAGACACGCATCGCGGTCGGCGATGGCGAGGGCGAAGTCGCCGCCGTGCTCGCCGGCCATGGCGTGGGGCAACTGCCCACCTGGCTGGTGCAGCGGCATCTGGACACCGGGGCGTTGGTCGAAGTCCTGCCGGCCCTGGCCACCGATGGTCTGCCGATGAACCTGGTCTGGCTCAAGAGCCGAGAGGGCCTGCCCAAGGTCCGGGCCCTGCTGGAGCATCTGGCCGAACGTCTGGCCCCGTTCGGCAGCCTCGAACCGGACAGCAGGCCGACCGTTCAGGCATCACGTCTGCCGTAATTGCCGAGGTCTGGGTGGGAGCTGGCTTGCCAGCGATAGCGTCCTGTCCGACGCCGCTTGCATCGCGGGCAAGCCCGCTCCCACAGGTCCGTGGTCGCCTGTACCCCCGCGGTGCAACTACGGGTGTAGGAGCGGCCCCAGTGCCGCGATGCAGGCGCTGATGGATCGGCAGGCAAGCCGACGTCAATGCGCCACGCCAGCACTCTGCCGAGGCACGCCCTGCGCCTCCACCGTCACCGGCATCTCCGGCAACCGGTTGTTCATTACGCGCACGTTGCGCACCGGATGGGCGAAGCGGACCTCAAGGTTACGCAGCCCTTCGAGCAGTTGCAGGTTGATCTCCTGCTGAAGGTCCATGTAGCGGTTGTAGTCCGGGCTCTGGACGATGTACACGACCTCGAACAGCAGACGGCTCTCGTCGAACGACAGGAAGTGCGCCCGATCGAAACGCGTGTCCGGCTGGCGTTCGATGATCCCGCGCAGCATGGGCGAGACCGCGCGCACCTTGTCGGACGGCGTGTCGTAGCTGATGCCGAAGGTGAAGACGATGCGGCGGGTGTCCATGCGCTTGTAGTTGTGCAGGGTCTGCTTGAGCAGGTCGGCGTTGGAGCACACCACCTGCTCGCCACTGAGGCTGCGGATGCGGGTAGTCTTCAGGCCGATGTGCTCGATGGTCCCGGCCACATCGCCGAAGACCACGAAGTCGCCGATCTCGAACGGCTTGTCGAAGCCGATCGACAGGGACGCGAAGATGTCGCTGAGCACGGTCTGCACCGCCAGGGCCACGGCGATACCGCCGACGCCAAGGCTGGCCACCAGCGCGGTGATGTCCACCCCCAGGTTGGCCAGGATCGACAGCAGCATGATCGCCCAGACCACGATCAGCCCCAGAACCGAGACGATGGTGGTCATGACCGGGTTGAAATGGCCTTTCTCCTTGTGGAAGAGCAGCCCACGGCCCCACAGCCGCACGCAAGCGTCCAGCCACAGGGCCACCTGCAGCGCGAGCACCACGAACCAGCCATGGGACAGCCCGGCCTGCCAGTTGCTGGGCAGGTCGATCAGTTTCAGGGCCAGCAACAGGGAAAAGGCGAACAGCAGCACGCCGCTGGTCCGGGTAACGATGGCCTTGGCCCAGATGCGGCCCTTGTGGCCTGCGGTCGTGTCTTCGTCACGGGTCAGGCGTCTGCGCAGCAACGACACCAGGCTGCGCAGCACCAAGTGGATGATCACGGTCGCCGTGGCGACGATTCCGATGTTCAGCCAGACCGTCGTGTCCAGCCATGTCTGCCACTGCATCGTGCCTCCTCGAAAAATTCACCGGTAAACAGTTCTTTTTTCGGAAGGCTCAGGCCTCAGAAGTTCCCGTCGATGTGACCGAGGCCGGCTCGCCGGGGCATGGCGACCGGCCAGCTGGCAGGCTCAGCGGTAGCGTTCGAGCCAGTGTGCGTAGGGGGCTGGCAGTGTCCACGACGCCTTGTCGACGCCCAGCTCCTTGGCGGCGAAATAGGTCCAGTGCGGGTCGGCCAGGTGCGCGCGACCGACCGAGACCAAGTCCAGCTGACCCGCTTCGACGGCTTGATGAGCCAGTTGCGGCGTACCGAAGCCCCAGGCCGAGGTCACCGGCAGATCCGCTTCGCGACGCACGCGCTCGGCGATCGGCCCCATGAAGGCCGGACCCCACGGAATGTTGGTGTCGGGGATGGTGAAGCCCACGCTGACGCTCAGCAGGTCCAGGCCACCGGCCTTGAAGCGGCGCGCCAGCTCGATGGACTCGGTCAGGGTCTGCTCGTCGCGACCGTCGTACTCGATCACGCCAAAGCGAGCGGTCAGGGGCAGGTGCTCTGGCCAGACTTCGCGTACGGCCGCCAGGGTCTCGAGCAGGAAGCGGCTGCGGTTGTCGAAGCTGCCGCCGTAGGCATCGGTGCGCTGGTTGGAGTGTTCGGAGAAGAAGCTCTGGCCCAGGTAGCCATGGGCGAAGTGCAGCTCGATCCACTCGAAGCCAGCGTCACGGGCGCGACGGGCGGCATCGACGAAGTTCTGCTGGACGCGGGCGATGTCCTCCAGGGTCATGGCGCGCGGCACCTTCGGCAGGTGCTCGCCGAAGGCGATGGCCGAGGGGGCGATGGTCTGCCAGCCCCGTGGATCGCCCTCGGCGATGTGGTCATCGCCTTCCCAGGGACGGTTGGCGCTGGCCTTGCGGCCGGCGTGGGCGATCTGGATGCCGGGCACGCAGCCAGCGGCCTTGATGGCCTTGACCACGGGAACGAACGCATCGGCCTGTTCGTCGGTCCAGATGCCTGCGCAACCGGGGGTGATGCGACCTTCCGGCGCCACGGCCGTGGCTTCGACCACCAGCAGCCCAGCGCCGCCGCGGGCCAGCCCGGCCAGGTGCACGTGGTGCCAGTCGTTGATCAGGCCATCATCGGCCGAGTACTGACACATCGGCGGGATGGCGATGCGGTTGCGCAGCGTGACGTCCTTGAGGGTATAGGGTTGAAACAATGCAGACATGGACAGGCTCCTTGGGAGGCTCATGTGTTTTCGATAGTTCGATCATAATCGAACTATGGCATTTGATGAAACCCCCGTTATCATGTGCGGCATGCGATCCTACAAACACCCCCACCCTGACGACTTCGTGCTCGAGCGTGTTCTCTACGCCCTGAGCGACCCCGTTCGCCTGGACATCGTGCGCTGCCTGGCCCAGGTGGACGAAGCCAGCTGCGGCGAGCTGGACGGCGGTCGTCCGAAGTCGAGCATGTCCCACCATTTCCGGGTGCTGCGCGATGCCGGGCTGGTGCAGACCCGCAACGTGGGCACCACCCACATGAACTCGCTGCGGGCCGAGGCCATGCAGACGCGGTTTCCGGGGTTGCTGGCGTCGGTGTTGGCGCAGCAGTGAGGTAGATGGCGTTGCTGCAGGGTTGCGGTAAGGGGATGCAGTTGCAGGGCTGTTTTGTGGGCCTTGCAGGCCCAATCGCGGCACAGGGGCCGCTCCTACACCCGTAGCCCCACCGCCAGTGCTGCAAGCGATCGCGGTTCCTGTAGGAGCGGCCCCCGTGCCGCGATTGGGCCCGCAGGGCCCACAAAACCCGCCCCACCTCTGTGACCGCCAAATACGGCTGTCTCAGCCATGCCCCATGCGCCTCTACTTGAATGGCGCCCTCTGATACCCGCATGTCGCAATCAGACAACGCCCTGTCTCTGGCAATCGATCGCCCCTCTCCCCTCCCCCTCATACTCCCGCACTAGAGCCGCCCTGCGCCATGGGCCGTTCTGCGCGACACCGCGAGTCGGCAGCCTCGCTTCACAATTCCAACGCTGCGGCGCCCCTGTGCATCGGTCCTTGCGCCCGCATGCCTTTCCACCCTCGTTCGAACAACCTCGCGCCACGCGGCCAGCAAGAGCCCGCGCGCCTTCGTGAAGATTTGACTGCCCATGCTCGCTACCTCCCTCCCCGGCGCCCGCGTCTCGACCGGTCCGCGCACCGCATTGCTCGTGGCGCACCTTGCCGCCGTGCTGTTCGGCCTCACCGGCATCCTCGGCGCCCTGATCCAGGCCGACGCCAGTGTCATCACCTTTGGCCGCGCCGCCGTCGCGTTCATCGCCCTGGGTTTCGTGGCCGGCCTCAAGGGCACGCGCCTGCTGGACGCGCTGACCTGGCGCAACCTGCCGGTGATTCTCCTGACCGGCGCCCTGCTCGCCGCGCACTGGGTCACCTTCTTCATCGCCGTCAAGGTGGGCGGCGTGGCCATGGCGACCTTGGGGTTCGCGGCCTTTCCGGCGTTCATCGCGCTGATCGACGTGCTGGTCTTTCGCGAACGGCTTGGCACCCTCGATGCCCTGCTGCTGATGCTGGTCTCGACCGGGCTGGTCCTGGTGGTGCCGTCGCTCGACCTGTTCGATCAGGGGACGCTGGGCCTGGCCTGGGGGCTGGCCTCCGGGTTGGCCTTCGCCGTGCTGACCGTGGTCAACCGACGCCGCGACGCCAGCATGAACGCCCTGCAGGTCGCCTTCTGGCAGAACGTGGTGGTGGCCGCGCTGGTCGGCCCGCTGGCGCTCGGCACTTCAGGTACCCTCGCGCTGCAGGCCGATGACTGGACGCACCTGATCCTGCTCGGCGTGTTCTGCACGGGCCTGGCGCAGTTTCTGTTCGTCAAGAGTCTGGAGGGTCTGCAGGCGCGCACGGCGGGCATGATCATCGCGCTGGAACCGGTGTACGCGATCGCGGGCGCCTGGTGGCTGTTCAGCGAACAGCCTTCGCTGCGGATGCTGTGTGGCGCGTCGGTGATCGTGCTCGCCACGCTCATGAGCGCGACACGCCAGGCACCGGCTCACTGAAATCACGGACTGCCCTCGCGCGCGACGGCAGCCCCTGCATCACTGCAACCAGGGCGGCGGTGGCGGCTCCTGCTCCCGGGTCGGGCCTTGTTCCGCTTCCGCCCGACCTGCGCGGCGGCGGGCATCCTCGAAGCGGGCCGCCTCGATTTCCCGTAGCACGCCCCCGACATCCGCCTCGTGGGTATCGTCTTCGTACAGCCCCGTCAAGGGTGACTCGGGGGTAAGCTGGCCGGCCTGGTACAACGACCAGATCTCGCGCGCGTAGCGCGTCTGCTTGATCGACGGGTCGAAGCGGCCGAAATAACCGCTCATGTTCTCGACATCACGCTCCAGCATGCTGAAGGCATGGTTGTTGCCCGCCGCATCCACGGCCTGCGGCAGGTCGATGATCACCGGCCCGTCGGGGCCGAGCAGCACGTTGAATTCGGACAGGTCGCCATGCACCAGGCCCGCGCACAGCATCAGCACCACCTGGCGGATGACGAACTGGTGGTACGCGCGGGCCTGCTCCGGCTCCAGCACCACATCGTTGAGCCGTGGCGCTGCATCGCCGTCGGCGTCGGTGACCAGCTCCATGAGCAGCACACCGTCCAGGAAGTCGTAGGGCTTGGGAACCCGTACACCGGCGCTGGCCAGGCGGAACAGCGCGGCCACCTCGGCGTTCTGCCAGGCGTCTTCGGCCTCCTTGCGCCCATACTTGGACCCTTTCGCCATGGCCCGAGCCTGGCGACTATTGCGGACCTTGCGCCCTTCCTGGTACTCGGCCGCCTGGCGGAAACTCCGCTTGTTGGCTTCCTTGTAGACCTTGGCGCAGCGCAGGGCCTGACCACAGCGGACGACGTAGACCGCTGCTTCCTTGCCACTCATCAAAGGCCGGACGACTTCGTCGACCAGACCATCTTCGATCAGCGGCTCAATCCGTTTTGGTGTCTTCATCGGGTGTTTTCTGGTGACTGCATGGCCGAACACCGGGCCATGGTCTCACAGGTGACGGCAATACGCTTGCCTGTCGAGAAACCCACGGCCCGGACCTGCAGGGCTGCCCCGCCTGAGCCGGGCAGCCCTTCGCCTCATGGCGTACGCGTCACCCGCCAGACCGTATTGGCCAGATCGTCGGCGATGATCAGCGCGCCTTTCGGGTCCACCGTCACGCCCACCGGACGGCCACGGGTCTTGCCGTCGTCGTCACGGAAGCCCGTGGCGAAGTCGATCGGCTCACCGGCCGGCTTGCCGTCGCGGAACGGCACGAAGATGACCTTGTAGCCCACCGGATCGGAGCGGTTCCAGCTGCCGTGCTCGCCGACGAACACACCATCGGCGAAGCGCTCACCCATGGCCGGCAGCGAGAAGTCCACGCCCAGCGCGGCCACGTGCGAACCCAGGCTGTAATCCGGCTTGATGGCGGCGGCGACCTTGGCCGGATCCTGCGGCTGGGCGCGCGGGTCGACGTTCTGGCCCCAGTAGCTGTAGGGCCAGCCATAGAAGGCGCCTTCCTTCAACGAGCTGAGGTAGTCCGGCACCAGGTCCGGCCCCAGTTCGTCACGTTCGTTGACCACCGCCCACACTTGCCCGGTACCGGGCTGGATGGTCAGGGCCGTGGGGTTGCGGATGCCGGTCACGTAGGGTTTGTGCGCACCGGTCTGGGCATCGATCTGCCAGACCACAGCGCGGTCCACCTCGGCCTCCATGCCACGCTCGGTGATGTTGCTGTTCGAGCCGATGCCCACGTAGAGGAAGCGGCCGTCGTCGCTGACCGCCAGGGACTTGGTCCAGTGGTGGTTGATTTGCGACGGCAGCTCGGTGAGCGTGACCGGGGCGCCACTGGCCTGGGTCTGCCCCTCGGTGTAGTCGAAGGTCACCAGGGCGTCCTGGTTGGCGACGTACAGCTTGCCGTTGGCCAGGGCCAAGCCATACGGCGCGTTGAGGTTCTCGGCGAACACCGTCTGCACCTCGTAGCGCCCGTCGCCATCGGCGTCACGCAGCAAGGTCAGGCGGTTGCCGCCCTTGACCTGGGTATTGCCCTTGGCCTTGATGTAACCAGCGATCACGTCCTTGGGCTTGAGCTTGGCGGCATTGCCACCGCGGCCTTCGGCGACCAGGATGTCGCCATTGGGCAGCACCAGGGTCTGGCGCGGAATCTTCAGGTCCTTGGCGATCGCCGTGACTGCGTAGCCCTCCGGCACCGTGGGGGTACGGTCGCCCCAGGCGCTCGGCTCGGCGATCTTCATGCTCGGCAGCAGGCCGCGCTGTTGCTCGGGCAGCTTCGGGTCCGGCCCGCGGGCCTGGGTCGCGTCAGGGTTGGTGTCGCCACAGCCGCTCAGCAGCAGCGCCATGCTCAGGGCCGTCAATGCATAGGTCGGTTTCATGCCACGTCCTCCGAGCGCAGACCGGTCAGACCGATCCAGGCAGTGATCAGCGACAGCACGGTGACGATGGCGGACAGCACGAGGCCCGACGGCATCATCGCCCAGGCATCCTTGGCGTGTTCGAAGGCACCGACCAGACCCAGCACCCAGGTCACCAGCAGCAGCACGAAGTACAGCGCCGGGCGACCGCCCTTGCGCTCGGCACGCACCAGGTTGACCAGGGCGAACAGCAAGGCCAGCCCGGCGAACAGCAGCCCGCCTGCAATCAGCCACGAGGCGAAGTTGCTCCACTGGATCTGGTAGGTCTTGGCATAGGCGATGTCGCTGAGCAGCGCGCCCAGAAACAGCGGTACGGCGCCGGCGAGCAGGATCGCATGCAGCGGCCCGGGCCGGCAGCGATGGAGGGGGTAGGCAGTTGCGGTCACGGCGGTCTCCTCAGGGTTCAGCGACCTGGATCACGGCTCGACGTGGATACGCTGGGCCATCAGGGTCGCGCGGACGTTGCAGAGAAAGTGATTGCACCTTGACAGCTTTAGTTCACCGTCCACCCTTGCTCAGCCTCATCGGGCCCGTCGCGCGGAGGAAAATTTTGTTAACAAATTGTGAAAACGATATAAAAGAATTGATATTATCTGCGTCGAATTCTCATTTGCGAACTTGCTTCATTCGCGTTCTTTCGCTCGACTCAGGAACAGGCTCCCTTGAACCCTCGTTTTTCTGCCCTCGTACTGCTTGCCGGTGTCTGTAGCCACCCCCAGTCCCTCATGGCCGCCACCGAAGTGGTCCTGCCCAACATCCAGGTCGAAAGCAACAGTGAAGCCGACGGCGGCTTGAGCGAGGGCTATCAGGGCCGGACTGCCAGCAGCACCACGCGCCTGGGGCTGTCCAAGCAGGAAACGCCGCAGGCGGTGACCACCGTGACGCGCGAGCAGATCGATGACTTTCGCATCAACGACGTCAGGCAGGCCCTGCGTGCCGCGTCATCAGTCACGGTCGAGCAGATCGAGACCGATCGCACCATCTTCACCTCGCGCGGCTTCACCATCGACACGTTCGAGTACGACGGCATGGGCATGCCGTTCGCGGCGGCGACCCTGATCGGCGCGCAGGACCTGGCCGAATACGAGCAGATCGACGTGCTGCACGGCGCCAATGGCTTGATGAGCGGCACGGGCAATCCGTCGGCCACGGTCAACTTCGTGCGCAAGCGCCCTACCCTCACGCCCCAGGCCTCGATCGGCGTCAGCGCCGGCGCCTGGGACAACCGGCGCATCGCCGCCGACGTGTCCGGCCCGCTCACCGACAGCGGGAACGTGCGCGGGCGCTTCATCTACGCCCATGACAAAGGTAATTCCTACCTGGATCGCTACGGCCACGAGCTGAACGTGGCCGCCGGGCTGCTGGCCTTCGACCTCTCCGACGCCGATACCCTGACCGTGGGCTTCTCCCAGCACAACAGCGATGCCAATGGCAGCAGCTGGGGCAACCTGCCCCTGGTCGACGCCAGCGGCCGGGCCCTTCACTACAGCAGCCGCAGCACCAGCGTGGGCCAGCCCTGGACCTACTGGAACCTGCACACACAACGGGCGTTCGCCGAGCTGACCCACGCGTTCGGCAACGGCTGGAACGGCAAACTGACCGTGACCGGTGTCTCGCAGAAGCAGGACACCAACATGTTCTACCTGTACAACGTGGTTGGCGACACTGCGAGCTCCTACGCCAGCGATACCACCAGCGACGAGCATCAGTTGATCGGCGAGGCGCAGCTCTCCGGGCCGTTCACGCTGCTGGGCCGGGATCACGAGCTGACCCTGGGGGCCAACTACGGGCGTACGCACCACACGGAACGCGGCTACAACGTCAGTGAATATGGCTATTTCGACTCGTCCTTCGCCGAAGCGCTGGCCGGCCGCATCCTTCGACCGTCCCTGGCCTATACCAGCGAGGCCAATACCCAGAACTTCACCGACCGCCAGAAGAGCCTGTACGCCGGGGCTCGCTTCAGCGTGATCGACGACCTGCACTGGATCCTCGGCGCACGGATGCTCAGCGCCGACGGCGAAGGCGACAGCTACGGCAGCTCGCACTACACCCGCGAGCACGGCAAGGTCACCCCGTACACCGGCCTGGTATATGACCTGACCCCGCAATGGGCGGTGTATGGCAGCTGGACGCAGATCTTCAGCCCGCAGTACGACGCAGCCCTGGACGGTGGGTTGCTCGACCCGCTGGAAGGCACCAGTGCCGAGGTGGGGATCAAAGGCAGCCTCATGGACCAGCGCCTGGACCTGTCCGCCGCGCTGTTCAAGACCCGCCAGGAGAACGTGGCCGCCAACCCGGTGTACGAGGGCAACCGCTACCTGTACGAAGGGGTGGACTACAAGAGCCATGGCATCGAGCTGGAGGCGTCGGGCGAGCTGCTGCCTGGGCTGAACGTGCTGGCCGGCTACACCTACGTACGAATCGAAGACCCCGAGGGTGACAAGGCGCGTCAGTTCGTCCCCAGCCACAGCCTGCGCAGCCTGCTCACCTACCGCCTGCCGACCCTGCCGCAGGTCAAGGTCGGTGGCCGTTTGAGCTGGCAGAGTGCCGTGCGCAGCGACACGTACCATGAAGCGCGCCAGGAGGCCTACGCCTTGCTGGACCTGATGACCACCTACGACATCGACGCGCACTGGAGCACGTCGCTGAACCTCAACAACGTGACCGACCGCAAGTACCTGCAATCGCTGCAGACCGGCAGCAGCTCGAACTACGGGGCGCCGCGCAATCTGACGGCATCGGTGACCTGGACTTACTGAAGGTGCCAGACCTGGGGGCGCCGACGCTGTCGACGGTGTTGACTTTTCTGGAGCATACCCGCGATGAAGGCGGCGGCGACGGACCGGACGCTATCGCGGGCAAGCCCGCACACAAGCTGCTTGCGCAGCCATGCCCATATTGACGGCTGCAGAGGTCTGGGTGGGAGCTGGCTTGCCGGCAATGAAGGCAGTCGGCGCACGCCCTTGTGTAGGCTTGCCAGCAATGACGGCAATCGTCGCCCTGTGGGAGTCCACCCGCCGCCTTGGCGCCGTGCTGTCGCGCAGAGAACATGACGATAGCTGACAGGATCCGAAGCTTCATTGCTAATCGATTTTAGGGCCGCTTTGCGGCCCATCGCGGCACAGGGGCCGCTCCTACACCCGTAGCCCCACCGCGGGGTTGCAGGCTACCGCGGTCACTGTGGGAGCGGCCCCTATGCCGCGATTGGGCCCGCAGGGCCCACAAAATCCTGAAATTATTTCTTTTAAAATCAAAAAGATATTTATGTCCTATGAGAGCGGTCTTGCCCGCGATGACGGCAGCGCAGGCGCCCTCGCCAGCCAGGCGGGTCACTTCTTTTTCTTCAACGCCTTCAAGCGGGCCTTGGCCTGCTTGACCACCTCGGCGCGCTCGCCTTTCTTCAGGCGTTTCCATTCACGGATCTCGTCCTTCAACCGTCCGCAGCCGGTGCACACGCCGTCGCGGATCTTGCAGTTCGAGGTACAGGGGTTCTCGCTGTCTTTGCCCAACTCATCGTCTCCCACAGGTGGCGAGCATGCCTGTCCATTGGACACGATCGCCCAGGCAACGACTCAACCGCGCCAGTCAGGCCGTCAGAAGAAACTGCGCTGGGCCTTGAGCATGACCATGCTGTCGCACTGGGCATTGATGCCCGAGTACACGTCGCAGCCACTGCCGCTCAGGTCCGACCCGCTGTAGATCAGGTCCAGGTCCATGCCCAGCCAAGGCCGCGACAGCTTCAAGGACCAGTCGCTGAACGCGTTGACCTCACCACCACCGCCGATGGTGAAAGGCGTGCCCAGGCGATGATGGGCGACCTTGAACGTCACGCCAATGTCGAGCAACGGCACCTGCCCCAGGTCGGCATACAGCGTGCCGGTGCGGTTGTCCGGGTTGTCGTTGAGCGCGCCCCCCAGGCGACTGCCCAGCATCGTCAGCCCGCCGTACACGGCATGGCTGTCGCCTCCGGAGATTTCGGGATAGCTGTAGTGGATCATGCCCACTTCATACCCCAGGCTGCTGTCGAAGCGGTGGCGATAGCCCAGGTAGCTGTCCAGCTGCAAGGTGGAGGTCGGTGCGATGCCCATGCTCGGGGCGAACTGGCCGAAATACAGCCCACTGGGGTGGGTAAAATCCAGGCCACCGTGGAACGAGCTGACCGCACTCGGGGCGATCAGCCCTTGGGCCATGCTGCGTGAGGGGGTCGTACCGAGCTTGAAGTCGAAATCGCCCAACTGCCGCTGGATCTGCTGGGCCCAGGCACCTGGGCTGACGAAGACCAAGGCAGCCACCAGCAGAAGAGGCCTGGTCATGCCGGTCTCCTGAAAAGTCTGTGCTAGAGGGGAAGGAGGATACCTGCGTCGGCCATCGGCAGATGACCGTTCGTCGATGTCTCACGTTGCAGCAGCAACGTTTCCTGCATCGACAGGAAGGTCGTCCACTTGCCAGGCGCACGTCCTGGCAAGCGAACGACCTCTCGAGAGGCCCCTCTTGCGAGGGACCCTCGGCCCATTAGTCGAGCAGGTCGGCAGGCACCTGACCGCCGTTTTCCGACAGTTTTTTCAGGACAGCCTTGTGCAGCCATACGTTCATGGCCGCTGAGTCGTCGGTCGAACCGGTGTAGTTCAGTTCCTTGGCCAGCTCTTTGCGGTTGGTCAGGCTGCTGTCGATGTTCAGCAGCTTGAGCAGGTCGACGATCGAGGTTTTCCAGTTCAGTTTCTCGCTGTGCTGCGCTGCCAGGTCGTCGAGCTTGGCCGCGACGTCCACCTGCGACAGCGAAGCCGGCGCAGGCGTCGAGGTCGAGGCGGTCGCACCTGGTGTGGTCGAGGCCGAGGCCCCAGGCGCAGCAGCGCCGCCACCGGCAGTGGACGTGTCGCTAGCCGTGGGCGCAGTGCCCTGATCGTGTTTGCGCAGGCCCAGTTTTTCGAGGATCGTGCCGAAGAGACTCATGTCGATTTCCTTTCTCTAGATTGAATGACGCAAGCAAGAGGCATGGCCGACAGGCCTGAAGGCCCACCGACCTGCCGGTTACGATCAACGGCCTTTGAGCGGATCGTTCGGTGGAGTGATCGAGGCGTCGCGGTGCACGGTGCCTGGATCCTTCTGAACCTCGACATCGGTGCGACGCACCGTGTCACGGATGGTTTCCTGGTGGTCGCTGGACTGCTTGCCCACGCTGACTTCTTCCACCACGCGCGCCGATTTTTCGACCACGGCCTGCTCGGCGGTTTCCTGAATCTCGATCGAGCCTGCCTTGAAGCCGTCCAGATCGGCCGCGGTCGCCGGACGGTCTACCGGGCGACGCTCGATGTGGGCGTGCTCTTCGTGCAGGTTCACCGTCTCTTCGACGGGACGCTCGGTGAGACGCGAGACCACACGGACACGGCCGGTGGTGACTTCACGCTTGCCGACACGCAGGTCTTCCTCGATCACCGGGATCGCGGCACCGCCTGCGGGGGTGTCAAGGGTACGGTCCACGACTTGGGCACGGTCGGCACCCAGGTGGGTGCCAGCGACATGGGTCGTGACGCCGGTGTCTTCGCGGCTCCAACCGGCGACGCGTTCGTCGACGTCGATGGCGCCATTGCGCTCGAGGATCGTTTCGGCCTTGTCGGCCTGCTCATCGCTCATGACCGTCACGGTCAGGACCGCTGCACCGCGGCGAGACAGCTCCGGGTAGGCGGTGGCGTAGCGGTGCGGCTTGCTGGCGTCGTGCTCGTCGGTGCCGAACAGCGAACTGAAGAAATGGCTGACCTTCTCGCCAAAGGATTCATGGTGAACGGTGTCGTCGGCACGGCCTTCGGCGGCATGCAATTCGGAAGACGACAGTTCGATATTGCTCTCGAGTACCTGTTGGTCCAGCAGATCGCGCTTGGCGGCCTGGGCTTCGGTGAGGGTGTCGAAAGCGGCAACGAGTGTATGAGTCATGCGTCTCTCTCTTTGCGGATAATGGAACTGGAAGTCCGGTTGGCGGCAGGCGTGTCGCCAGACGGGTCGTCGGTCGCTGCGTCACGGTGCGTGAGCACGATGTCTTCACGGCGCAGGCTGACCGTCTGTTGAAACGGGACGTCTTCGACGAAAGGCCGGATGTGCAGCTCTTCCTTGAGCACAAGGCGTTTTTCGACGACGAGTACTTCTTCGAAAACAGGAATGATGGTCACGCCATCCTCGATACGCGTCTGCGGCGGATGGTCCCGGTCGACCGGCGTGCCTTTGGCGATGCGCTCGACCGAAGCCCCGTCCCTGCGCAAGGTGTCGCTGATCACCTGCTCGTGCACGTGCACGTGCTTGTCCACGGTGGTGGTACCCGTGACGACGGTGCGCTTCGACAGGCTGGCGACTTCTTCCACGACAGGAATGGACGCTTCGTGGTGATCGGGCCGGGTGTCCATGACGGGTATCGTTTCCTCGACATCTCAAGGGTTGCCCTTAACCTGAGTGACGCGAAGACGCCTCGGTTCAACCGAAGCGCCCTCGTCGGCCGACGAATGGTCAACACACCCGCCGCCGGCTGACGCAAGACTTTGCCCGGCAAAACCCGGATAATGCCGGCCCATCGTTCCCCAGGTTCTCTTCGTGGTCTTCATCCGTACCGGATGGCGGCTGCGTCATGCCTTTTCGTTTCACTCGTGCTCACGGTGCCCCCCGCAATGGAAATCAAAGTCAACTTTCTCGACAACCTGCGACTTGAAGCCAAGTTCGACGATTTCACGGTGGTGGCCGACCAGCCGATTCGCTACAAGGGCGATGGCTCCGCGCCGGGCCCGTTCGACTATTTCCTGGCCTCCTCAGCCCTGTGCGCAGCGTATTTCGTCAAGCTGTACTGCCAGAGCCGCGACATCCCGACCGACAACATCCGCCTGTCGCAGAACAACATCGTCGACCCCGAGAACCGGTACCAGCAGATCTTCAAGATCCAGGTCGAGCTGCCGGCCGACCTGTCGGACAAGGACCGCCAGGGCATCCTGCGTTCCATCGACCGCTGCACGGTGAAGAAAGTGGTGCAGACCGGCCCCGAGTTCGTCATCGAGGCGGTCGACGACCTCGACGCCGACGCCCAGGGCCTGCTGATGCCGGCCCTCGATGCCACGGGTCGTACCGAAGTGCTGGGCAAGGACCTGCCGCTGGAACAGACCATCGCCAACCTGTCCGCCCTGATCGCCGACCTGGGGATGAAGATCGAGGTCGCCTCCTGGCGCAACATCGTGCCCAACGTGTGGTCGCTGCACATCCGCGATGCGCAGTCGCCGATGTGCTTCACCAACGGCAAGGGCGCCAGCAAGGAAGCCGCGCTGGCGTCGGCACTGGGCGAGTTCATCGAGCGGCTGAACTGCAACTTCTTCTACAACGACCAGTTCTGGGGCGAGGACATCGCCAACGCCGCCTTCGTGCACTACCCCAACGAACGCTGGTTCAAGCCCGGTCGCCGCGACGCCTTGCCCAAAGAGATCCTCGATGCCCACTGCCTGGCGATCTACAACCCTGACGGCGAATTGCGCGGCTCGCACCTCTACGACACCAACTCCGGCAACACCGAGCGTGGCATCTGCGCGCTGCCCTTCGTGCGGCAGTCCGATGGCGAGACGGTGTACTTCCCGTCCAACCTGATCGAGAACCTGTACCTGAGCAATGGCATGAGCGCCGGCAACACGCTGGTCGAAGCCCAGGTGCAGTGCCTGTCGGAAATCTTCGAACGTGCGGTCAAGCGCGAGATCCTCGAGGGCGAGCTGGCCCTGCCCGACGTGCCCGAGCAAGTGCTGGCCAAGTATCCGTCGATCCTGGCCGGCATTCGGGGCCTCGAAGAACAGGGCTTCCCGGTGCTGGTCAAGGACGCCTCGCTCGGCGGTGAATTCCCGGTCATGTGCGTCACCCTGATGAACCCACGCACGGGCGGCGTGTTCGCCTCGTTCGGCGCACACCCGTGCCTGGAAGTGGCACTGGAGCGCAGCCTCACCGAACTGCTGCAAGGCCGCAGCTTCGAGGGCCTGAACGACTTGCCGCGCCCGACCTTCGAGAGCCAGGCGCTGACCGAGCCGAACAACTTCGTCGAGCACTTCATCGATTCCAGCGGTGTGGTGTCCTGGCGCTTCTTCAGCGCCAAGGCCGACTTCGACTTCGTCGAGTGGGACTTCTCCGAGCAGGGCCAGGCGTCCACCGCCGACCAGGCCGCCGCGCTGTTCGGCATCCTCGAAGCGCTCGACAAGGAAGTCTACATGGCGGTGTACGACGACCTGGGCGCTGCGGCCTGCCGCATCCTGGTGCCGGGCTATTCGGAGATCTACCCGGTCGATGACCTGATCTGGGACAACACCAACAAGGCGCTGGCCTTCCGCAGCGACATCCTCGACCTGCACCGTCTGGATGACGAGCGCCTGCAGGCGTTGCTCGAGCGCCTGGAAGACTGCGAGGTGGACGACTACACCGACATCGCCACGCTGATCGGTGTGGAGTTCGACGACAACACGGTCTGGGGACAGCTGACGATCCTCGAGCTCAAGCTGCTGATCCACCTGGCGCTGCAGCAGTTCGAGGAGGCGCTGGACCTGGTCGGTGCCTTCCTGCAGTACAACGACAACACGCTCGACCGCGGCCTGTTCTACCAGGCCATGAGCGCCGTGCTGGAAGTGGTGCTGGACGACGAGCTGGAGATGGCCGATTTCGAGGGCAATTTCCGTCGTCTGTTCGGTGATGCGCGCATGGACGCGGTACTCGGATCGGTCGACGGCAGCGTGCGCTTCCACGGCCTGACGCCGACCAACTCGAAGCTCGAAGGGCTGGACCGCCACCTGCGCCTGATCGACAGCTACAAGAAGCTGCACGCGGCCCGTGCCCGTGCCGCCGGCCTGGGCGACTGATCCTGCCCTTGCGACATGATCGGGCGGCCCGGCGGCCGCCCCTTGCGTGGTAGAGTGCGCGCGTTCATCGCCTGCAGGATCTCTCCCATGCCACAGCCCTCTTCAGACGCTCACCTGCCCAGCTGGGCCGAAGTCAGCGACCGTCATCCGTGCGACGCCCTGCTCCTGGGCAACGGTGCCAGCCGGGCGATCTGGAAGCCGTTCGGCTACTTCTCGCTGTTCGAGCAGGCCCAGCAGGTCCGGCACAAGGCGCTGGGCGTCAGCGACCAGGCCCTGTTCAAGTCCCTGGGCAGCGAACTGTTCGAACCGGTGCTCAGCGCGCTCAACACCACGGTGCGCGCCAACGCCGCCCTGGCCATCGGCTCGACGGCGCCGCTCAATCGCTACTATTCGATCAAGGAAGCGCTGATCCACGCCGTGCGCGCGGTGCATGTGCCCTTCGCCCGGTTGCCCGAAGCGACGCTGTTGCACCTCAACGCCGAGCTGCGCCGCTATGCCAGCGTCTACACCAGCAACTACGACCTGCTCCTGCCCTGGGCGGTGCAGCAGGCGCCTGACGGCTTCGCCAGCCGCTTCGACGAGCAGGGCTTCTTCGATGTGCGCCAGCCTGCCGGTACAGGCACACAGGTCTTGCACCTGCATGGTGGCCTGCACCTGCTCAAGCTGCCCGATGGCAGCACACGCCAGCGCGCGGCACGTGGCAGCGAGCTGCTCGATGGCTTCGCCGTCAACCTGCCGGGGGAGGTCCCGCTGTTCGTCAACGAGGGGCCGAGCGACGACAAGCTGCGGGTCATCCGGCATTCGGACTACCTCAGCGCGTGCCTGGGCGAGCTGGCGCGTGAGCGACGTGGGCTGTGCCTGCTGGGCCAGCATCTGGACAACGGTGACCAGCACCTGCTCCACGCCCTTCGCCAGGCGCGTCCCAAGCACGTGGCCATTGGTCTTCGGCCCCTGGGCGAAGCGGCGGTGCTCAACCAGAAACGTCACTTCAGCGAGCGTTTTGCCGGGCTTGCCAACACACCGGTGCACTTCTTCGACGCCGCCAGCCACCCCCTGACGCTGCCGGACCTGACCGTGGCCGTGCCGACACCGCGTCGCTAGCGGCTGCGCGCCTCAGCGTGCCGCCGTGGCCGTCCCGGCGAGCCAGCCATCGGCGCGCAGCAAGGTTTCCAGGCAGTGCTCCTGCACGCCATAGAAGCGCTTGAGGTCTTCGATCCGTGCCAGCTGCGCCGCGTTGTCGCCCGGCTGGGCGCGCTTGACCGCCAGGATCATCTTGTTCTTGTTGGTGTGCTCCAGCGAAATGAACTCGAAGACCTTGGTCTCGTAGCCACAGGCCTCGAGATACAGCGCGCGCAAGCCATCGGTGAGCATCTCGGCCTGCTGCCCCAGGTGCAGCCCGTACTGCAGCATCGGCCGCAGCACATCGGGGCTGTGCAGTTGCGGGCGGATCTGCTTGTGGCAGCACGGCGAGCACATGATGATCGACGCACCACAGCGGATGCCGGTGTGGATCGCGTAATCGGTGGCCACGTCGCAGGCATGCAGGGCGATCATCACGTCGATCGCCGCAGGCACCACGCTGCGCACGTCACCGCATTGGAAATCCAGGCCCGGATGCTCCAGGCGCGCGGCAGCACCATTGCACAGCGTCACCAGGTCCTGGCGCAGTTCCACGCCGGTGACCTGGGCCGGGCGGCCCAAGCGGTCGCACAGGTAGTCGTGGATGGCGAACGTCAGGTACCCCTTGCCGGAGCCGAAGTCGGCGACCTTCAGCGCCTGGTCGGCCGCCAGCGGGGCGTTGGCCAGGGCATGGTCGAAGACTTCGATGAACTTGTTGATCTGCTTCCACTTGCGCGACATCGACGGGATCAACGCCCCTTGCGCATCGGTCACGCCCAGGTCGCGCAGGAACGGGCGCGCCAGGTCCAGGTAGCGTTTCTTCTCCCGGTCATGACCGGTGGAGGCCTGCTCCCGCGCCACGGGCGCACCATGCTGCTGAAGCATCGGCTTGCCTTTCTTGCTGAAGGTCAGCTGGGTTTCACCGTCGTCGCTGAACAGGTGCGCATTGCGAAAGCTGCCGGGCAGCAGCTCGGCAATGGCCTCGAGCGCCTGCGCCGTCGGCAGGTTGCGGGTAATATCGCGGGTCTGGTGACGATAGACCAGCGACAGGCAATCCTGCTCCTTGATCCGCACCGGCTTGGCGATGATGCGCTGCAGGCTCTCGTCGGCACCGACATGGCGCGCCAGGACCAGCTTGCTCAGGTGCTGGCCGTCGAGCGCGGCCGCCAGCACGGCAAGGAATCGGTCACGCGCATCGGGCGTGGAAGAAGCAGAGGGTGTGACGGACATGGGAACAGGGTGCCTCGGATGACGAATGACGCGCCAACGGCGCCGTGGCCGGCATTCTACGTCGCGGCCCGCGTCACGCGAAGCCTTTGTCGATGGGCGCGGCGCCCGTAGCCCTGCATCACTTCAACGAGGAAGCACCGAATGTCTGCGTACGCCTTCGAACTGGTCATGCTGGCCGCCGTCCTCCACGCGTTGTGGAACGCCATCGTCAAGGCCGGCCAGGACACCTTTCTCACCACGGTGCTGGTGACCACCTGCGCCGCCTTGTGGGCGGCACTGGCCCTGCCCTTCCTGCCCCTGCCACGGCCCGAGAGCTGGCCCTTCATCGCCGCCTCGGCGCTCTTGCAGGTGCTCTACTACGCCCTGGTGGCGCGCATCTACCGCCTCGCGGACATGAGCCAGACCTACCCCTTGATGCGTGGCGTGGCACCGCTGCTGGTGGCATTGATCGGTACTTTCGTGCTGGGCGAACACCTCACCTCGGGGGCCTGGCTGGGCATCGGCGTGATCTGCCTGGGTATCCTGCTGACCTTGGCGGGCGCCCGCGCGCAGCGCCGGGGAGGCCTGGGGCTGGCACTGCTCACCGCGCTGCTGATCGCGACCTACACCCTGGTCGACGGCGCGGGCGTGCGCCTGTCGCATTCGCCGATCGCCTACACGCTGTGGATCTTCCTGCTCGGCGGCCTGGCGATCGCCGGATGGGCGGGGTTCACGCGCGGGCGGCGCTTGCTGCGCTATGCGCGGGGCAACTGGCACCTGGGCGCCATTGGCGGGTTCGGCACGCTGGCAGCCTATGCCCTGGCCCTGCAGGCCATGACCCTGGCACCGGTGTCGATGGTCGCCGCCTTGCGCGAAAGCTCGATCCTGTTCGCCACGCTGATCGCCTGGTGGGTGCTCAAGGAGCCGGTGGGCCGGGCGCGCTGGGTGGCAGTGGGGGTGATTCTGGCGGGGGTGGTGGTGCTGCGGTTGGCGTGAGGGGTGGGCCGGGTTTCCATGAGTTGCGGTCTTTTCCTGTGCGGCACATGGACCACCGCATGGGCTGATGGGTGGGCGCTGCGGGCCCAATCGCGGCACAGGGGCCGCACACACAGGGGACCGCGTCAGCCTGCAACGCCGCGGTGGGCTACGGGTGTAGGAGCGGCCCCTGTGCCGCGATTGGGCCCGCAGGCCCCATAAAATCCGCGCCTCCCATCCCCCAGGCACACTTGCATTGGCATCGCCCTGCAAGCAAACGTCATGAACCGAGACCAGGCCCCAAAAGCCTGTGACAGCCCGTGATCTCCCCAGTGCCAGACACGCCCTCTCAGTCCAACACCACCAACCGATTCGGCAGCTCATCCCGCGCATGCGTCAACGGCACATGCACCGCCAACAGCGCGCCACAGGCCTCGATGCATTCGACGAAGCCATCCAGGGTCCTGCCCTGGCGCACCTGCTCGGCGAACCGGGCGATGATGCCGTCCCAGGCGCCATCGCCCAGGCGTTCGGCCACGCCATGGTCCACCAGGATCTCGACGTAGCGCTCGGCCTCGCTGACGAAGATCAGCACCCCGGTGCCACCCACCGTGTGGTGCAGCCGTTGCTCGAGGAACTGCCGGCGCGCCAGGTTGGCGGCCCGCCAGTGCCGCACGCGACGGGGAATCAGGCGCGTGGTCAGGGCAGGCAGGCGAAACACCAGGCACAGCACGATGAACGTCAGCCACTGGATCAGCAGCAACAGGTTCACGCTCAGCCAGCCGAACACGTAGTGCAGCACGCCCGGTACGATCAGCGCCACCAGGCTGGCCCAGAGCAGCGGAATATAGGCGTAGTCGTCGGCGCGCCGCGCCAGGACCGTGACCAGTTCGGCGTCGGTGTTTCGCTCGACGCGGGTGATCGCTTCGGCCACCTGGCGTTGTTCGTGTTCACTGAGCAGTGTCATGCCGTCGTCCTCCCGTCGATTGTCGTTCTACCAGCCACCGGACGAGCCGCCGCCACCGAAGCTGCCGCCGCCGCCGCCAAAACCGCCCCCGCCACCACCGCCGAAGCCACCGCCGCCGAAACCGCCTCCCAGGCCGCCCCCGAAGCCGCCGCCGCGTCCGCCGCGACGTGGACCGCCGCCAGAACCGAGCCCTTGCACCACCAGCACGAAGACGATCAGCAGGATCACCATGCCGGCACCCCAGGGCACCGACTCATGACCCGACCTGCCCCCGGCCGCGCGCTGGGGTTCGGCCAGCGGGTCACCCCCCAGCACCTGCAGCATGGCGCTGACACCGGCGACGATGCCGTCGGCGAATGCGCCCTTGCGGAAGGCCGGGGTGATCACGCTGTTGATGATCACCGAAGACTGCGCATCGGTCAGCCGGTCTTCCAGGCCATACCCCACTTCGATGCGCAACCGCCGCTCCTGCTGAGCGACGATCAGCAGCGCGCCGTTGTCCTTGCCCTTCTGGCCAATGCCCCAGTGCCGACCGAGCCGGTACCCATAGTCCTCGATGCTGTCGCCACCCAGGTTCGGCACGGTCACCACCACCAGCTGGTCGCCGGTGGCCTGCTCGTGGGCCTTGAGCATGCTGTCGAGTTGCTGGGTACTGGCTGCATCGAGCAGCCCGGCCGTGTCCACCACGCGCCCGGTCAACGCCGGGAACGCCGGCTCGGCCTGGAGGCTGGCGCTGACCAGCCACAAGGCCAGCCAGACGAACGCCATCGCCCGACGCATCAGAATTTCACTTCAGGTGCCTTGTCGGCGTTGGCGCTGGTCGCCTCGAAGCTCTCGCGCACCTTCAGGTCGCTGTACATCACGCTGTGCCAGAGCCGCCCGGGGAAGGTACGGATCTCGGTATTGTATTGCTGCACGGCGGCGATGAAGTCGCGGCGCGCCACGGCGATGCGGTTCTCGGTGCCTTCGAGCTGCGATTGCAGGGCCAGGAAGTTCTGGTTGGACTTCAGGTCCGGATAACGCTCGGACACCACCATCAGGCGGCTCAGGGCGCTGGTCAACTGGCCCTGGGCCTGCTCGAACTGCTTGAGCTTGTTCGGGTCGTCCAGCGTATTGGCGTCGACCTGGATCGACGTGGCCTTGGCCCGCGCCTCGATCACGGCGGTCAGCGTCTCCTGCTCCTGACGCGCGTAGCCCTTGACGGTCTCCACCAGGTTGGGGATGAGGTCGGCACGACGCTGGTACTGGTTCTGGACCTGGCCCCAGGCTGCCTTGACCTGTTCATCGTATTGCGGGATGTTGTTGATGCCGCAGCCGGCCAACAGGCTGCCCAGCATCAGCAACACCACCATCTGGATCGACTTGATCTGAGTCATCTGCATGTCGCGCACGCTCCCTGGTTCGCTCTCGGATAATCATGAATCGGGCATAATCGGCCGTCGCCGCTGGATCAGGCTGGCCTGATCGGCTAAAAAGGCCCGGCAGACTCTACAACAATAGTCGCTGAGCTTCTCTCACCGCGCGCCCGTCGCCGTGGATAGGGACAGCGGCCCAGAGAAAAGAATTCATGAAAAATCTCCGTGTGCTGGGCCTGGTCATCGCGCTGACCGGCCAATCGGCCCTGGCCGCGACACCTGACCTTCACGACAAGGCGGCGTTCATCGACCACCTGCTCGCGCAGATGACGGTCCAGGAAAAGGTCGGCCAGTTGCGCCTGATCAGCATCGGCGGCGACATGACGCGGGAACGGATCCGCGAAGAGATCGCCGCCGGCCGCATCGGCGGCACCTTCAACTCGATCACCCGCGACGAGAACCGGGCCATGCAGGACGCCGCCCTGCGCAGTCGCCTGAAGATTCCGATGTTCTTCGCCTATGACGTGATCCACGGCCACCGTACCGTCTTCCCGATCAGCCTCGGCCTGGCCGCCACCTGGGACCTGAGCGCCGTGGCCCAGGTGGGGCGCGTCTCGGCACAGGAGGCGGCGGCCGACAGTATCGACATGACCTTCGCGCCCATGGTCGACATCGCCCGCGACCCGCGCTGGGGCCGGACCAGCGAAGGCTTCGGCGAGGACACCTACCTGACTTCGCAGATGGGCCGGACCCTGGTCCAGTCGTTGCAGGGCAAGGGCCCGGACCAGGCCGACAGCGTCATGGCCATCGTCAAGCATTTCGCGTTGTACGGCGCCGTCGAGGGTGGGCGCGACTACAACACGGTCGATATGAGCGTGCCGAAGATGTACAACGACTACCTGCCGCCCTACCGGGCCAGCCTCGATGCCGGGGCGGGTGGCGTGATGGTGGCCTTGAACTCGATCAACGGCGTGCCGGCCACCGCCGACACCTGGCTGCTGCGCGACCTGCTGCGCCAGTCGTGGGGCTTCAAGGGCGTGACCCTGAGCGACCACGGCGCCATCGAGGAGCTGATCCGTCACGGCGTGGCGCGTGATGGACGCGAGGCCGCCAAGCGGGCGCTCAAGGCCGGGGTCGACATGAGCATGAACGACTCGCTGTACGGCCAGGAGTTGCCAGGGCTGCTGGCTGCCGGCGAGGTCACCCAGGCCGAGCTGGACCAGGCGGTGCGCGAAGTGCTCGGCGCCAAGTACGAGATGGGCCTGTTCAAGAACCCTTACCTGCGCATCGGTCAGGCCAAGGATGACCCCAAGGACGTCCATGCCGACGATCGCCTGCACCGTCAGGCGGCCCGCGACGTGGCGCGGCGCAGCCTGGTGCTGCTGGAGAATCGCGACCAGACCCTGCCCTTGAAGAAAGACAGCACCATCGCCCTGGTGGGGCCGCTGGCCGATGCACCGTTCGACATGATGGGCAGCTGGGCCGCCGCTGGCCGCGGCGAGCAGTCGATCACGGTGCGTCAGGGGCTGACCGAGGCCCTGGCGGGCAAGGGTCGTCTGCTGCACGCCCGTGGCGCCAACCTGACGGATGACAAGGCGGTCGTCGACTACCTGAACTTCATCAACTGGGATGCCAAGGAAGTCGTCGATGATCCACGGCCCGCTACGGTGATGATCGAAGAAGCGGTCGAGGCGGCCCGGCAGGCCGATGTGGTGGTCGCGGTGGTGGGTGAATCACGGGGCATGTCGCACGAGTCGGCCAGCCGCACCAGCCTGGAGATTCCGGCCGTGCAGCGCGAACTGATCAAGGCGCTCAAGGCCACGGGCAAGCCCTTGGTGCTGGTGCTGATGAACGGCCGCCCGCTGTCGTTGGCGTGGGAGCGCGAGCAGGCCGACGCCCTGCTCGAAACCTGGTTCAGCGGCACCGAAGGAGGACACGCCATCGCCGACGTGCTGTTCGGCGACTACAACCCGTCCGGCAAGCTGCCGATCACCTTCCCCCGTTCGGTCGGACAGATCCCTACGTACTACAACCACCTGAGTATTGGCCGTCCCTATAAGCCGGGCACTCCGGGCAACTACACGTCCCAGTACTTCGACGAACCCAACGGCCCGCTCTACCCGTTCGGCTATGGCCTGAGCTACACCCAGTTCGCCCTGGGCCAGGTCACGCTGTCGACGGATCGCGTGCAGCAGGGTCAGGGCCTGAGCGCCACGGTCACCGTGCGCAACACCGGCGATCGCGACGGCGAGACCGTGGTGCAGCTGTACCTGCGCGACAGCACTGCGTCCATGAGCCGCCCGGTCAAGGAGCTCAAGCACTTCCAGAAGGTGGCGCTCAAGGCCGGCGAAGCGCGGGAGCTGACCTTCACCCTGGCGCCGGACGACCTGAAGTTCTACAACGGTCGTCTGCAACACGTGGCCGAACCGGGCCTGTTCGAAGTCCAGGTCGGGCTCGACGCCCAGGCGGTGAACGACGCGCGCTTCGAGCTGTTGTGACCCGGATGGCCCGGCCCCTGCCGGGCTCGCTGAACCGTTGCCTCCTGAGGACCGTCCATGCCCTCCCTGATGCGTTCGCTGCGCCTGCTCGTGATCATTTTGGTGGTAGTGGCCGGTGCCGTCCTGTGCGCCAGCTGGGCCCTGCAACGGGCCGAGCGCCAGGCGCTGGAAGCCGACGCGCGACGGGCCAGCGAGCAACTGCATGTGTATGCCAACGCCCTGCACACCCTGATCGAGCGCTACCGGGCGCTGCCGGCGGTCCTGGCGCTCGACCCGGAGCTGGTGCAGGCCCTGCAGGGGCCAGTGGACGCGCCGACGCAGGACCGGCTCAACCGCAAGCTCGAACGCATCAACGGCGCAGCGGCCTCCTCCACTCTGGAACTGCTCGATCGCCAGGGGCTGGCGGTCGCGGCCAGCAACTGGCGCCTGCCGACCAGCTACGTCGGTTCCAACTACGGCTTTCGCCCGTATTTCCAGCAGACCATCAGCCACGGCAGCGGGCGTTTCTATGCCGTGGGCGTGACCAGTGGCGTGCCGGGTTACTTCCTCTCCAGCGCCGTCACCGATGAACGTGGGCGCTTCCTCGGGGCCATGGTGGTCAAGCTGGAGTTTCCCGAACTGGAGCGGGAGTGGCGCCAGGGCAACGACATCCTGCTGGTCAGTGATGCACGCGGCATCACCTTCATCGCCAATCAGCCAGGCTGGCGTTACCGCGAACTGCAACCGTTGACGCCCGAGGACCGCGCCGACATCGCCGCCACCCGGCAGTACGACAAACAGCCGCTGACGCCCTTGCAGCATCAGGTGCGCACGCAGTTCCAGGACAACAGCCGCCTGAGCCGGGTCCAGGGGCCGAGCGGCACGGCCGATTACCTGTGGGAAAGCCTGCCGCTGCCTGACGATGGCTGGACCTTGCACCTGCTGCGCACGCCCCAGGTCGGCAAGGAAGGCATCAATGCGGCGCTTACCGGTGCCCTGGCCTGGTTGAGCCTGGTGTTCGCCGCCCTGTTCGTGAACCAGCGCCTGCGCCTGGCACGCCTGCGGGTGCGCAGCCGCGAGGCGCTCGAGCAGCAGGTCGAGGAGCGCACCCGGCAGTTGCGTCTGGCCCAGGAAGGCCTGGTGCAGTCGACCAAGCTGGCAGCGCTGGGGCAGATGTCGGCGGCCCTGGCCCACGAGATCAACCAGCCGCTGACCACCCAACGCATGCAGCTGGAGACCGTGCGCCTGCTGCTTGACCATGGCCGTCACGCCGATGCGCGCCAGGCGCTGGAACCGCTCGAACAGATGCTGACGCGCATGAGCGCCCTGACCCATCACCTGAAGATTTTCGCCCGTAACAGCCCGGGCGGCCTGCGCGAGCGCCTGGACCTGGCCGAGGTGGTCGACCAGGCCCTGCACCTGCTGACTACCCGCCTGCGTGACGACGGGGTCGAGCTGGCGCTGTACCTGGCGCGTCCGGCCTGGGTTCGGGGTGATGCGATCCGCCTGGAGCAGGTGCTGATCAACCTGCTGCACAATGCCCTGGACGCCATGGCCGACAAGCCCTACAAACGCCTGGAAATCCGCATCGACGCCCAGGACACCGCCTGGTGCCTGAGCGTGCAGGATTCGGGCGGCGGGATCGACCCGGCGCACCTGCCGAACGTCTTCGACCCCTTCTTCACCACCAAGCCGGTCGGCGAAGGGCTGGGCCTGGGCCTGGCGATCTCCTACGGGATCGTGACCGAGGCCGGTGGCCAGCTGCGCGTCGACAACGCGCCGGGCGGCGCCCGTTTCAGCCTTCTTCTGCCGCGTGACCTGGAGCCTGCATGTTGAATTCGGTGATCGTCATCGACGATGAACTCAGTATTCGCACCGCCATCGAGCAATGGCTCGAGCTGGCCGGTTTCCAGGTGCAGCTGTTCGCGCGCGCCGAGCCGTGCCTGGAGACGCTGCCGGCGCATTTTCCAGGCGTGGTGATCAGCGATGTGCGCCTGCCGGGCCTCGATGGCCTGCAGGTGCTCGAACGCCTGCAGGCGCTCGACGCCGAGTTGCCGGTCATCCTGCTGACCGGACACGGTGACGTGCCGATGGCGGTGGAGGCCATGCGCGCGGGTGCCTACGACTTTCTGGAAAAACCCTTCAGCCCACAGCACCTGCTCGGCAGCCTCAGGCGCGCCCTGGACAAGCGCCGGCTGGTGCTGGAGAACCGCCGCCTGCACGAGCAGGCGGACCTGCGCACGCGCCTGGAAAACAGCCTGCTCGGCATGTCACCGGGCATGCGCCAGTTGCGTCAGCAGGTGCTGGACCTGGCCGCGCTGCCGGTCAACGTGCTGATCCGCGGTGAAACCGGCAGCGGCAAGGAGCGTGTCGCCCGCTGTCTGCACGAATTCGGCCCACGGGCCGGCAAGCCCTTCGTCGCGCTCAATTGCGCGGCGATCCCCGAGGCGCTGTTCGAAGCCGAGCTGTTCGGGCACGAGAGCGGCGCATTTACGGGCGCCCAGGGCAAGCGGATCGGCAAGCTGGAGTACGCCGACGGCGGCACGGTGTTCCTCGACGAGATCGAGAGCATGCCGCTGGCGCAACAGGCCAAGCTGCTGCGGGTGATCCAGGAGCAGACCCTGGAGCGGCTGGGGGCCAACCGCAGCATCCGGGTGGACCTGCGGATCATCGCTGCGACCAAGCCGGACCTGCTGGAGGCGGCGCGGGCCGGCCATTTCCGCGAAGACCTGGCGTATCGCCTGAACGTGGCCGAGCTGCGCCTCAAGCCGCTGCGCGAACGTCGCGAAGACATCCTGCTGCTGTTCGAGCACTTCGCCCAGGCCGCCGCGCAGCGTCTCGACCGCTCGGTGCCGCCCCTGTCGGACGGGCAACTGGCGCGCCTGCTGGGCCATGACTGGCCCGGCAACGTGCGCGAGCTGGCCAATGCCGCCGAGCGCCATGCGCTGGGCCTGGAGGCCCCTGAACTCGAGGCGCCGGGCAATGCCGGTTCGCTGCAGGCACAGATGGAAGCGTTCGAGGCCCAATGCCTGCGCGCGGCCCTGCGCCAGCATCGGGGCGAGATCAAGGCGGTGATGGAGCAGCTGAACCTGCCACGGCGCACGCTCAACGAAAAGATGCAGCGGCACGGGCTGGTCCGGGAAGCGTTTCTCGCACGGAAATAGGCGGATTCTTGCCGATGACAGTGGGAAGATCGGCGGAAAATTGCTGATCTGACGACCGACGCAATACCCCTTGTGGGGGGCAACTGTCTTTTCTGCTCCGTACATGTCCGACCGTATGCGTCGTCTGGCAGGGCCCTATCGCTGGCAAGCCAGCTCCCACCCAGACCTTTGCAGCCGTCGGTGCAGGCATGTCTGCGCAAGCAGCTTGTGGGAGCGGGCTTGCCCGCGATTGCAGGCGGTGACGGACCGGACGCTATCGCGGGCAAGCCCGCTCCCACAGGCCCGTGGCAGCTGGTCTCGTCGAGGCGTTGTCTGGGGTGCAGGGGCTGTGGGCGAGTGCCCACGCCGAGGCGACAGGCCCGCATGAATGCCACGCGTTCATGCCTTGGCACACCTTCTGCAATGACCCGGGCAGTCACCGCCTCCCGGTGCACCCCACAAAAACAAAGAGAAGGTCATCCCTGATGGATAACACCACTTCCCTGCCGCGCAGTGAAGGCATCTCGCCTGCTGTGCACAAGACCACCGGCTCACGGCTCAAGTCGATCTTCAGCGGCTCCATCGGCAACATGGTCGAATGGTACGACTGGTACGTGTACGCCGCGTTTTCGCTGTACTTCGCCAAGGCCTTCTTCCCGGCCGGCGACACCACCGCGCAATTGCTCAACACCGCCGCGATCTTCGCCGTGGGCTTCCTGATGCGTCCGATCGGCGGCTGGCTCATGGGGCTGTACGCCGACCGCAAAGGGCGCAAGGCGGCGCTGATGGCGTCGGTCTTGCTGATGTGTGCCGGCTCCCTGGTGATCGCCCTGACGCCGGGCTACGAGACCATCGGCGTGGCCGCGCCGATCCTGCTGGTCGTGGCGCGCCTGATGCAAGGCCTATCGGTTGGCGGTGAATACGGCACTTCGGCCACCTACCTGAGCGAGATGGCCACCAAGGAACGCCGTGGCTTCTTCTCGAGCTTCCAGTACGTGACCTTGATCTCCGGGCAGCTCATCGCCCTGGCGGTGCTGATCATCCTGCAGCAGACCCTGACCACCGAGCAGCTCTACGCCTGGGGCTGGCGCGTGCCTTTCGTGATCGGCGCGCTGTGCGCGGTGGTGGCGCTGTACCTGCGCCGCGGCATGGAAGAGACCGCGTCCTTCACCAAGAAGAAGGCGTCCGACGAAAGCCTGATGCGCACGCTGCTGCGTCACCCCAAGGAACTGCTGACCGTGGTCGGCCTGACCATGGGCGGCACCTTGGCGTTCTACACCTACACCACCTACATGCAGAAGTACCTGGTGAACACGGTGGGCATGAGCATCAGCGACTCGACCACCATCTCGGCGGCCACGCTGTTCCTGTTCATGTGCCTGCAACCGCTGATCGGCGGCTTGTCGGACCGCATCGGGCGGCGTCCGATCCTGATCGCCTTCGGGGTCCTGGGCACGCTGTTCACCGTGCCGATCCTCAGCACCCTGCACACCATCCAGAGCTGGTGGGGCGCGTTCTTCCTGATCATGGCGGCGCTGATCATCGTCAGTGGCTACACCTCGATCAACGCGGTGGTGAAGGCCGAGCTGTTCCCGACCGAGATCCGCGCACTGGGCGTGGGCCTGCCCTATGCGCTGACCGTGTCGATCTTCGGGGGGACCGCCGAGTACGTGGCGCTGTGGTTCAAGAGCATCGGCATGGAAAGCGGCTTCTACTGGTACGTCACCGGGTGCATCGCCTGTTCCCTGCTGGTCTACGCGACCATGAAGGACACCCGCACGCACTCGCGCATCAACACCGACTGATCCGGCGCGTGGCATGAATCGCACAGAGGGGCATCGCACGATGCCCCTCTGTGCATTTGCAGATCGTCCCAGGCTTGGCACACTAGGGTCCCGTCTACCGAGAGGAAGGGCCACCTGGCCCAGCGCCTATGTACTCCTACGAAACCGCCCAGGGCCATGGCCTGCCCCACGATCCCTTCAATGCCATCGTCGGCCCGCGCCCGATCGGCTGGATTTCCTCCCACGACCGCGAAGGCCGCCTGAACCTGGCGCCGTACAGCTTCTTCAACGCCTTCAACTATGTACCGCCGATCATTGGTTTCTGCAGTGTCGGGCGCAAGGACAGCCTCAACAACATCGAGCAGACCGGCGAGTTCGTCTGGAACCTGGCGACGCGTCCGCTGGCCGAGGCCATGAACCAGAGCTGCGCGGCGGTCTCGGCAGAGGTCGACGAGTTCGAGCTGAGCGGGTTGACGCCGACGCCTTCGCGGCTGGTAGGCGTACCCCGGGTGGGGGAAAGCCCGGTGGCCTTCGAGTGCAAGGTGAGCCAGATCATCCAGCTCAAGCGCGCCGATCAGGCACTGGTGCCCAGCTGGCTGATCCTGGGTGAGGTGGTGGCGGTGCACATCGCCGAGCACCTGCTCAAGGACGGGATCTATGACACGGCGGCCGCGCAGCCGATTCTGCGCGGCGGTGGCCCGGCGGACTACTTCGAGCTGGGCGAGCTGTTCAAGATGCGCCGACCCGAGGTGTAAGGCACTGCCCGATCGTATGGGTCGAGCAGAGGGAGGCGCCGACTACGCGCCCTCCCCCCAGACCAGCCCACCTTCTTCATCCACCCCCGCCAACCGCTCCAGCACCTCGGCGGCGGCAGTATCCGCGGCATCGGCTCGCGGGAAGACCTGCCCATCGAGCACCTTGTGGAAACGGGGGGCGCCGGGACCGTGGGCGGCCTTCACGGCGATGGCGGCGTGATAGCCGCCCTCGGTCGGCACCATGGCCGAGACGGCTTCGAAGCCGGGGAACACTTTGCGGGCCATGGGAAGCCTCCTGATCAGGACGAACGAGTCACACCGCACACGTCGTGACGCGCGGTCACTCCTCGACGCTCATGTATTCCTTGGCCCAACGGATGTAGTCCTCGGGCTGGGTGTAGGTGTGCGACAGCTCGGTGGCGCTGAGGCTTTCGGCCTGGGTCTGACGGCCACGCTGCTGGCGTAGGCAGTCATAGGTCGCCTTGATCGCGGCGAAGTAGGCCGCATGCCCATCGACCACGATGCGCACGCCCAGGCTGGCCAGGCGTTCATCGTCGGTGAGCTTGGGGTTGCCGTAGGTGACCAGCATCAACGGCACGCTCAGGTGTTCGGCGATGGCCTCGAGCTGATCGAAATCCTTCACGCCGACCATGCAGATACCGTCGGCACCGGCCTCCTGGTAAGCCCGCGTGCGGGCGATGACCTGCTCCAGTGGCAGCACGCCCGCATTGGTCCGGGCGATGATCGACAAGGCCGGATCGACCCGGGCCTCGAGCGCGGCGCGGATCTTGCCGACACCCTCTTCCACCGAGATCAGGTCGGTCGACTTGCGGCCGAACTGGGCCGGCAGCAGGGTATCTTCCAGGGTCAGGGCGGCGACGCCGGCGCGCTCCAGCTCGACCACCGTGCGCATGACGTTGAGGGCATTGCCGTAGCCATGGTCGGCATCGGCCAGTACCGGCAACTGGGCAACCCGACCGATGCGCGTGGCCTGCTCGACGAACTCGCTCAAGGTGATCAACGCGAAGTCCGGCGCAGCCAGCACCTGGAGGGAGGCCACCGAGCCACCCAGGATGCCGACCTCGAAGCCCAGGTCGGCGGCGATACGCGCCGACATCGGGTCGAAGACCGAAGCGGTGTGGTAGCACGAGCCCGAGGCAAGCAAGGCGCGGAAGTCGGTACGCAAATCGTGATGTGAAGCCTTGGGCATGGTCACTCCGCAATAACAGTGAAGGTGAACGGGCTGACGACCGACCTCTGGATGAGGTCCACCTGGCTCTTTCTCGCCGACGCCATCAGGCAGCCATGCTGGACATGGTGGCAGAGGAATAGAAGGTTTGGGTTACAGCAGTGGATGATCAGGCGACCTCTTGACGCACCGTCATGGTGCAAAGCCCCGTGATTCGGCCTGTCTGGCGATATCACCTTACCACGCCAGGTGGCATACCAAAATGAAAGCACCTATGCAGATCCGGCATAGGGGATGCCGGAACTACATAGTTAGCTATCGAATCAGGTACGCTATCCTGCGTTTCGTCACTGACACGTTCACCTTGCTCAGGCCTGCCCATGACCGCCTCGTTTGCACCAAACATTCCCCGCGCCACGCTGGTCGGCCTCATGCTGGCGACGCTGCTGGGCGCCCTCGATCAAACCATCGTCGCCGTGTCGCTGCCGGCCATTTCCGCACAGTTCGGCGATGTCGGACTGCTGGCCTGGGTGGTGTCCGGCTACATGGTGGCCATGACCATCGCCGTGCCGCTGTATGGCAAGCTCGGTGACCTGTACGGGCGCCGGCTGATGATCCTGACCGGCACGGCGATCTTCACCCTGGCATCGGTGGCCTGTGCCCTGGCCCAGGACATGCCGCAGCTGATCGCGGCGCGCGTGCTGCAAGGGCTGGGTGCGGGCGGGATGATTTCGGTCAGTCAGGCGATCGTCGGCGACCTCGTGCCGCCCCGTGAGCGGGGTCGCTACCAGGGCTATTTCAGCGGCATGTATGCCGTGGCCAGCGTGGCAGGGCCGGTGCTGGGCGGGTGCCTGACCGAATACCTGTCCTGGCACTGGGTGTTCTGGGTCAATCTGCCCCTGGGCCTGTGCGCCTGGTGGGCGCTGCACCGTGCGCTGGGCCGGTCGGGCCGGACGCGCCCCGAGGCACGGGTGGACTATGCGGGTGCCGTCCTGCTGACGCTGGGCCTGGGCAGCCTGCTGCTGAGCATCACCTGGGTCGGCCAGGGTCACCCTTGGACCAGCCCGGCCGTGGTCGGCCTGGCTGCCGTCGCCCTGGTCGGCTTGATCGTATTCGTCGCCCATGAGCGTCGCACCGCGCAACCGCTGATGCCTCTGCATCTGTTCGGCAATCCGGTGGCCGTGCTGTGCTGGACCACGCTGTTCTTCGCCAGCTTCCAGTCGATTTCCCTGACCATGCTCGAGCCGCTGCGCATGCAGAGCGTCACCGGCGCGGGTGCCGACAGCGCCGCGTTGCACCTGCTGCCGCTGGCGATGGGCCTGCCCATCGGGGCGTTCAGCGGCGGTCGCCTGACCTCCAGGACCGGCCGATACAAGCCGCAGATACTCACTGGTGCGCTGTTGATGCCGGTGGCGATCCTGGGCCTGGCCTTCACCCCCGTCCAGGCCGGTCTGCCCAGTGCGGTGTGCCTGCTGCTGATCGGCATCGCCTGTGGCCTGCAGTTTCCCACCTCGCTGGTCGGTGCCCAGAGCGCGGTGGCGCCTCACGACATGGGCGTGGTCACCAGCACCACCAACCTGTTCCGGTCACTGGGCGGTGCCGTGGGCGTGGCCTGCATGTCCAGCGCGCTGCTGGCCCTGATGCTGCAGGCAGGCCTGGGACGGTTCGAAGGGGGCGACCTGCTGCTGGGCAGTGTGCAGACCCAAGGTCACGAGGTGGGCACCGTATTATCAGGCGTATTCCGCCACCTGCTGATCGGCAGCGCCGCCGTCTCGCTGCTGGGGACGCTCGCTGCGCTGGCACTGCCGGATCGACCGCTGCGCGGGCGCAGCTAGCAGAGGAAACATGTCTTCACATACCTTCACAAAAGGTCATTTGCGCAATGCCGGGCTCCAGCGCAACATGTCCAGCCCGGTGTCGGCCCATTTGTCGGCATCGCCCAGCAGGTCGAAGCTGTCCGGCAGCAACAGCCAACGCTTGACCAGCCCGTCGATGTAAGCGAACAGCGCGAGCGCGGCGCGGTCAGTGTCCAGAGCATCTGGCAACTGGCCACGGCGCACGGCATTGGTGACGGCTAACGAGATACTCTCATGGCACTCGACGATCGAACGCTGTCGCTGCTGACGAATCTCGCACATGTCGTCGGTGAATTCGCACTTGTAATGCAGGATCTCGTGGATCCGCCGCGTGCGCGAATCCTGCACCACCTCCCGGAACAGGCGCACCAGCAGTTGCCGCATGCAGCCAAGGGGGTCGAGTTCGTCTTCGCTTTCACTGGCGCGGGCCAGCGGGTCGAGCGTCTCGCGCAGGCTTTCGAGCAGCGCTTCGATCAGCTCGGCCTTGTTGTCGAAGTGCCAGTAGATCGCGCCCCGGGTCACCCCGGCCAGCTCGGCGATCTCCGCCAGCGTGGTGCGGGCGACGCCGCGGTTGTAGAAGGCCTTTTCCGCGGCCTCGAGGATCTGGTTTCGAGTTTCCTGGGCTTCCTCTTTGGTACGACGAACCATGGCAGTACACCCTCATCAGCGCCCCTGCGCTGTGCAAGCGCGAGGCGATCGTGCCGGGCTCGTCCCGAAAGACGGCATCCGGTCTCGTTTATCACGGCTGGGGCAGGCAAATGGCCGCACCAGCGCTGTTTACAAACAACCATGAATGTAAGTATATTCATTAGCAAGCTATTTATCCACTCGGTGATACCGCTGCTGACCCAGCGGTACTTGCCGGGTCGCCCGATTGCCAACAGCACACTTCATCACTTCTGAGCGTCCCCCTGCTCTTGCGACCCGAGGACTGTCATGCAACTCAAGCCAGCCGTTTCCGCTCTGGTTTCCGCCGTCGCCCTGGCCACCCTGCTCGGTGGCTGCCAGAAAAAAGAAGACGCCGCGCCCCCCGCGCAGGCGCCTCAGGTCGGCGTCGTCACCCTGAAAGCGCAACCCTTCACCCTGACATCCGAACTGCCGGGCCGCACCAGTGCCTATCGGGTCGCCGAAGTCCGCCCTCAGGTCAACGGCATCATTCTCAAGCGCCTGTTCAAGGAAGGCAGCGACGTCAAGGCCGGGCAGCAGCTCTACCAGATCGACCCTGCAGTCTATGAAGCCACCCTCGCCAATGCCCAGGCCGATGTCCAGGCCACCCGCTCGCTGGCCGGCCGCTACAAGCAGCTGATCGACGAGCAGGCCGTGAGCCGGCAGGAATACGACGATGCGCGCGCCAAGCAGCTGCAGGCCGAGGCCACGCTCAAGAATGCCCAGATCAACCTGCGCTACACCAAGGTGCTGGCGCCGATCAGCGGTCGCATCGGGCGCTCGGCCTACACCGAAGGCGCGCTGGTGAGCAATGCCCAGACCAACGCCATGGCCACCATCCAGCAGCTCGATCCGATCTACGTCGACGTCACCCAGTCCTCGGCCGAGCTGCTCAAGCTGCGCCGCGACCTGGAAAACGGTCAGCTGCAGCGCGCCGGCGACAATGCCGCCAAGGTCCAGCTGGTACTGGAAGACGGCACCGTCTACGCACAGGAAGGCCGTCTGGAGTTCTCCGAGGTGTCGGTCGACGAGACCACCGGCTCGGTGACCCTGCGCGCGCTGTTCCCCAACCCCGACCACACCCTGCTGCCGGGCATGTTCGTCCATGCGCGCCTGAGCGCGGGCGTCAACCAGAACGCCATCCTGGCGCCGCAGCAAGGCGTGACCCGCGACATCAAGGGCCAGGCGACCGCGATGGTGGTCAACCAGGACAACAAGGTCGAGCAGCGCTCGCTCAAGGCCAGCCGCACGCTGGGCAACGACTGGCTGATCGAGGACGGTCTCAAGCCAGGCGATCGCCTGATCACCGAGGGCTTGCAGTACGTGCGTCCTGGGGCCGAGGTCAAGGTCAGCGAGGCCACCAACGTCAAGCAACCGGGCGAGCAAGGCCAGGCCGGCGCCGCCGACGCGGGCGGCAAAGGGGAGTAAGTCATGTCCAAGTTCTTCATTGATCGCCCGATCTTCGCCTGGGTGATCGCATTGGTGATCATGCTGGTCGGCGCCCTGTCGATCCTCAAGCTGCCGATCAGCCAGTACCCCAGCATCGCGCCACCGGCCATCGCCATTTCCGTGACCTACCCGGGCGCTTCGGCGCAGACCGTGCAGGACACCGTGGTGCAGGTCATCGAGCAGCAGCTCAATGGCATCGACAACCTGCGCTACGTGCAGTCGGAGAGCAACTCCGACGGCAGCATGACCATCACCGCCACCTTCGAGCAGGGCACCGACCCGGACATCGCCCAGGTCCAGGTGCAGAACAAGCTCAACCTGGCGACCCCGCTGCTGCCGCAAGAAGTGCAGCAACAGGGGATTCGCGTGACCAAGGCGGTCAAGAACTTCCTGATGGTGATCGGCCTGGTGTCCGAGGACGGCAGCCTGACCAAGGAAGACTTGGCCAACTACATCGTCTCGAACATGCAGGACCCGATCTCGCGGACCTCCGGGGTCGGTGACTTCCAGGTCTTCGGCGCCCAGTACGCCATGCGCATCTGGCTCGACCCGGCCAAGCTGAACAAGTACCAGCTGACCCCGGTCGACGTGCGCACGGCGATCACCGCGCAGAACGTCCAGGTCTCGTCCGGTCAGTTGGGCGGCCTGCCGGCCGTGCCGGGCACCCAGCTCAACGCCACCATCATCGGCAAGACCCGTCTGCAGACCGCTGAGCAGTTCAAGAACATCCTGCTCAAGGTCAACCGCGACGGTGCCCAGGTGCGCCTGGGCGATGTCGCCGAGGTAGGCCTGGGCGGTGAAAACTACGCGGTCAGCGCACAGTTCAACGGCAAGCCGGCCTCGGGCCTGGCGGTCAAGCTGGCCACCGGGGCCAACGCCCTGGAAACCGCCAAGGCGCTGCGCCAGACCATCGCCGACCTGGAGCCGTTCTTCCCGGCGGGCGTCAAGGCCGTGTTCCCGTACGACACCACGCCCGTGGTCACCGAATCGATCAGCGGCGTGATCCACACGCTGATCGAGGCCGTGGTGCTGGTGTTCCTGGTGATGTACCTGTTCCTGCAGAACTTCCGCGCCACCATCATCACCACCATGACCGTACCGGTGGTCCTGCTGGGTACCTTCGGTATCCTGGCGGCGGCCGGTTTCAACATCAACACCCTGACCATGTTCGCCATGATCCTGGCCATCGGCCTGCTGGTGGACGATGCCATCGTGGTGGTGGAGAACGTCGAGCGGGTGATGTCCGAGGAGGGCCTGCCGCCCAAGGAGGCGACCAAGCGGTCGATGGGGCAGATCCAGGGCGCTCTGGTCGGTATCGCGCTGGTGCTGTCGGCGGTCCTGTTGCCGATGGCCTTCTTTGGCGGTTCCACCGGGGTGATCTACCGCCAGTTCTCGATCACCATCGTCTCGGCCATGGGCCTGTCGGTGCTGGTGGCGCTGGTCTTCACGCCGGCCCTGTGCGCCACCCTGCTCAAGCCGCTGAAAAAGGGCCAGCATCACGAAGCCAAGGGCGGGTTCTTCGGCTGGTTCAACCGCCAGTTCGACCGCAGTGTCAACGGCTACGAGCGCAGCGTCGGCGGTATCCTGCGGCACAAGGCGCCGTTCCTGCTGGCCTACGCGTTGATCGTGGTCGGCATGATCTGGCTGTTCACCCGCATCCCGACCGCCTTCCTGCCGGAAGAAGACCAAGGCGTGCTGTTCGCCCAGGTGCAGACCCCGGCCGGTTCGAGTGCCGAGCGCACTCAATCGGTGGTCGACCAGATGCGCGAATACCTGCTGCGCGACGAGTCCGATACCGTGTCGTCGGTGTTCACCGTGACCGGCTTCAACTTCGCCGGCCGTGGCCAGAGTTCGGGCATGGCGTTCATCATGCTCAAGCCGTGGGAAGAACGTTCGGCCGAGAACAGCGTGTTCGGCCTGGCCGAGCGCGCCCAGCAGCACTTCTTCAGCTTCCGCGACGCGATGGTGTTCGCCTTTGCCCCGCCCGCGGTGCTGGAACTGGGTAACGCCACCGGCTTCGACGTGTTCCTCCAGGACCGCGCCGGGCTGGGCCACGAGAAACTCATGGAAGCGCGAGGCCAGTTCCTGGCCAAGGCGTCCCAGAGCAAGATCCTCGCCGGCGTACGCCCCAACGGCCTGAACGATGAGCCGCAGTATCAGCTGATCGTCGATGACGAGCGGGCCAGCGCCCTGGGCGTGACCATCGCCGACATCAACAACACCCTGTCGATCGCGCTGGGCGGCAGCTACGTCAACGACTTCATCGACCGCGGTCGGGTGAAGAAGGTCTACATCCAGGGTCAGGCCAATGCGCGCATGAGCCCGGAAGACCTGCAGAAGTGGTACGTGCGCAACGGTGCGGGCGAGATGGTGCCGTTCTCCTCGTTCGCCCGTGGCGAGTGGACCTACGGTTCGCCCAAGCTGTCACGCTACAACGGCGTCGAAGCGGTCGAGATCCTGGGCACCCCGGCACCGGGCTACAGCACCGGTGACGCCATGGCCGAGGTCGAGCGCATCGCCGGCGAACTGCCGGACGGTATCGGTTTCGCCTGGACGGGCATGTCCTACGAGGAAAAACTGTCCGGTTCGCAGATGCCGGCGCTGTTCGCCCTGTCGCTGCTGTTCGTGTTCCTCTGCCTGGCAGCGCTGTACGAAAGCTGGTCGATCCCGATCGCCGTGGTCCTGGTCGTGCCGCTGGGCATCATCGGGGCACTGATCGCCACCAGCCTGCGTGGCCTGTCCAACGACGTGTACTTCCTGGTCGGCCTGCTGACCACCATCGGCCTGGCGGCGAAGAACGCGATCCTGATCGTGGAATTCGCCAAGGAACTGCACGAACAGGGCAAGAGCCTGTACGACGCAACCATCGAGGCCTGCCGCATGCGACTGCGCCCCATCATCATGACGTCCCTGGCGTTCATCCTGGGCGTGGTACCGTTGACCATCGCCAGTGGCGCCGGCTCCGGCAGCCAGCACGCGATCGGTACCGGCGTGATCGGCGGTATGCTCAGCGCCACCGTGCTGGCGATCTTCTGGGTCCCGCTGTTCTTCGTCGCCGTGTCGTCGCTGTTTGGCAGCAAAGAGCCCAAGCATCCAGACACCCCTGAAACTTCACGTAATGAGGCTGGGCAATGACCAAGTCTTTGTTGTCCCTGGCGGTTACCGCCCTGATCCTCGGCGGCTGCTCGCTGATTCCCGACTACCAGACGCCGGAGGCGCCGGTTCCGGCCCAATGGCCGCAGGGCCCGCAGTACTCCCCGGCCGAGTCGGCCGAGGTGGCGGCTGCCGAGCAAGGCTGGCGCCAGGTGTTCCGCGACCCGGCGCTGCAGCAACTGATCCAGACCGCCCTGGTGAACAACCGCGACCTGCGCGTCGCGGCCCTGAACACCGAGGCCTATCGCGCGCAGTACCGCATCCAGCGTGCCGACCTGCTGCCGACCGTCTCGGCCAATGCCACCGGCTCGCGCCAGCGTGTCCCGGGCGATCTGTCGCAGACCGGCCGTTCAGGCATCACCAGTCAGTATTCGGCCACCTTGGGCATCAGCGCCTACGAGCTGGACTTGTTCGGTCGGGTACGCAGCCTGTCCGAGCAGGCGCTGCAGACCTACCTGTCCAGCGAAGAGGCACGGCGCTCGACGCAGATCAGCCTAGTCGCCAGCGTGGCCAACGCCTACTACACCTGGCAGGCCGATCGTGAGCTGCTCAAGCTGACCCAGGACACCCTGAAGGCGTTCGAGCAGAGCTATTCGCTGACCCGCCGCAGCACCGAGGTGGGCGTCTCGTCGGCGCTGGACCTGAGCCAGGCACGGACCTCGGTGGAAACCGCCAAGGTCAAGCTGGCCCAGTACCAGCGCCTGGTCGCCCAGGACATCAACAGCCTGACCGTGCTGCTCGGTGCCGGCCTGCCGGACAACCTGCCCGAGCCGCCGAAGCTGGACGACACCAAACTGGCCGATGTCCCGGCCGGTCTGCCGTCGGACATGCTGCAGCGGCGTCCGGACATCCAGGAAGCGGAGTACCTGCTCAAGGCCGCCAACGCTAACATCGGCGCAGCCCGTGCGGCGTTCTTCCCGAGCATCAGCCTGACCTCCAACGCCGGTACCTTGAGTGCCGACGCCGACGGGCTGTTCAAGGGCGGTTCCGGAACCTGGCTGTTCCAGCCCCAGATCAACCTGCCGATCTTCACCGCCGGTAGCCTGAAGGCCAGCCTGGACTACGCCAAGATCCAGAAGGACATCAACGTGGCCCGCTACGAGAAGACCATTCAGACGGCCTTCCAGGAAGTGTCCGATGGCCTGGCGGCGCGCAAGACCTTCCAGGATCAGGTCCAGGCACAACGTGACCTGGTCGCCGCGAACCAGGACTACTACCGCCTGGCCGAGCGTCGCTACCGGATCGGGATCGACAGCAACCTGACCTTCCTCGACGCCCAGCGCAACCTGTTCAGCGCCGAGCAGTCGTTGATCACCGATCGCCTGACGCAGCTGACCAGCGAGGTCAACCTGTACAAGGCCCTGGGTGGCGGCTGGTACGAGCGTACCGGTCAGGCCCAGCTGTAAGACCAGACGGCCCCAGGGCCCGCACATTCGATGGAGGTTTCATCGAAGGTGCGGGCCCTGGGGCCGCTGCGTGTCTGCTGACCGCTGCCGTGTCGGGCGCCTCCTGCCTACTGCGCGGCCTGACGTGCCTCGGCCGAGGGATGGCCGATGAAGCGCAACATCCACAACCCCACCAGATCGCCCTGATGCGCCTCGGCCAGGCTGGCCATGGCCTTCTCGTAGACGGCTTCGTCGAAGTGCTGCTGGCGCGCTTCGAGCAAGGCTTTGGAATAGTCGTGCACGAACTCAGGATGCCCCTGGAAGCACAGCACCTGATCGCCGATGTGGTAGGCCGCGTAAGGGCAGAACTCACTGGAGGCGATGACCTGGGCGCCCTTGGGCAGGCGCGTGACCTGATCCTGATGGCTGATGAGCAGGGTCAGCTCCGACACCGTTTCATCCATCCCGGGCGCATGCGCGTCCAACGTGTAGCGGTGCACGCCGACACCCCACCCCTGCGGCGCACGCTCGGCTTGCCCGCCCAGGACCAGGGCCAGCAGTTGATGCCCGAAGCACACGCCCAGCAGTTTTTCGCCCCGTTCGTACAGGTCGAGCAAGTAGGCCTTGAGCGTCTGGATCCAGGGGTCGTCGCCGAACGAGTCGGCCTTGCTGCCCGTCACCAGGTAGGCATCGAACACCTCGGCCTCGTCCGGGTACTGGCCGTTCATCACGTTGTACACCTGAAACTCGGCGGCGATCGGCTGGCGCGCGAACAGCTGTTCGAACATCTTTCCGTAGCCTTGGTACTGCGCGATCAGCTCTGGCCGCAGGACGTCGGTTTCCAGGATGCAGAGGCGTAGCGACATAGGGGTAATCCTGAACGACATGAAGTGGATGGACCGGTAGAGCGTGCCGCGAAAGCCACGTACAAGCAAGGGGAAGCCACCTGACGAGTGGCGTTCGTCGGGTCGTCCGCATGTTCGGCGATCACCCGTGTCTAGTTCAGGTATGTCAGCGTGTTCACCGAACATGCCCTGCTGTTCTTGCATGAGTGGGCATAAGGTTAGAACAAAGCGTTCTCAAGGGAGCGTCGCGCTGACCCTGCGGTAGGTTATATACGCAGTATGAAAGACAGGGCGTGAAACAGCGGGGGATGCTGTCACGTTCTACCTGCATGACAAGGAAAACCAGGCTCTCTCAGGAATAACAAAAAGAAGGCAGTCCGCCATGTTCAGAGATTCGAAAGTCCGCCAGGCAGGTCTCATCCTGTTCGCCACGACCCTGTTGTTGATCTTGCCGAACCTGACGCGTTTGTTTGGGTGACCAAGGCATGAGGTCAAAGGACGCTTAGGTGTCTGCACGCCACCAGGCGCGGACCTTGCCGCTCGCTCAGCGATCCGCCGCGGCTGGGGTACATGCCTGAAAAGATCGACACCGCGTGGGCTTCATCGCTGGCAAGCCAGCTCCCACAGGTGACCGCGATGACCTGCAACACCGTGGTGCGGCTACGGGAGGCGCTCCCTGTGCCGCGATTGACTCCACAGGACCCACATTAATACTTGGCAGAAGCCATAGAATCTCCCACAGGTCGCTCAGGCCCCTACTTCTCGACAGGCTGCCTTTGCGTTTGTGGGAACTGGCTTGCCAGCGATGAAGCCAACACGGTGTCGAACCTGTTGGCTTGCCCCTCACCTCTTTGCGGGCCTGGTCAGTTTCAGGCCAGCTCGGCCATGCGCGCCTTGGCCTGGCTCAGGCCCTTCTCCTGATGATCGCCGCCCATGTTCAAGCCTTCGGCATGGACAAAGGCGACATCGGAAATCCCGATGAACCCCAGGACCTGACGCAAGTAGGGTTCCTGATGATCGCTGGCAGCGCCGGCATGCAGCCCGCCCCGTGCGGTCAGCACGATCGCCCGCTTGCCTTCGAGCAGGCCCACTGGGCCATTGGCGGTGTACCGGAAGGTCACGCCGGCACGCAGCACATGGTCCAGCCAGGCTTTCAGGGTGCTGGGAATGGCGAAGTTGTACATGGGCGCGGCCAGCACCAGCACATCGGCCTGCAACAGCTCATCGATCAACGTGTTCGACCGCGCCAGGGCCTGACGCTCCTCGGCGCTGTGCTGGTCCTCAGGCTTCATCCAGCCGCCCAGCAGGTCCATGGCCATGTGCGGCACCGGCGTGACCGCCAGATCACGTACCGTCGGTACATCCTCAGGGTGCGCGGCCTTCCATTGGGCGATGAAGTCGCGGGTGAGCTGGCGGGACACCGAATCCTGCTGACGGGCGCTGCTTTCGATGATCAGGGCGTGGGACATGGAAGACTCCGGAAATGAGGGGTGGCGATTCGATGGGCGCAGATTAGCGATTGACCTATCGATAAAAAAGCGCAAAAGTTCGGGTCAACCTATCGATAAAACCGTTCTTTAACCGCTCAGGAGCCCTGCATGAAAGCGCCTCGCGTCACCCTGGATCAGTGGCGAACCCTCCAGGCCGTGGTCGACCACGGCGGGTTCGCCCAGGCCGCCGAAGCCCTGCACCGTTCCCAATCCTCGGTCAGCTACACCGTGGCGCGCATGCAGACGCAACTGGGCGTCCCCCTGCTGCGCATCGACGGGCGCAAGGCCGTACTCACCGAAGCCGGCGACATGCTGCTGCGACGTTCGCGGCAACTGGTCAAGCAGGCCAGCCAGCTCGAGGACCTGGCCCATCACATGGAACAGGGCTGGGAAGCCGAAGTGCGCCTGGTGGTCGATGCCGCCTACCCCAGCGCACGGCTGGTTCGGGCCCTGGCCGCCTTCGTGCCGCAGAGCCGGGGTTGCCGGGTCCGTCTGCGCGAAGAAGTGCTGTCAGGTGTCGAGGAAGTGCTCAAGGACGGCATCGCCGACCTGGCCATCAGCAGCCTCAACCTGCAGGGTTACCTGGGCACCGAGCTGAGCGCCGTGGAATTCGTCGCCGTCGCACACCCTCAGCATGCCCTGCACCGGCTTGATCGCCAGCTCACCTTCCAGGACCTGGAAAGCCAGCTGCAGGTGGTGATCCGCGATTCTGGGCGTGCACAGCCGCGCGACGTCGGCTGGCTCGGTGCCGAACACCGCTGGACGGTGGGCAGCCTCGGCACAGCCGCGACCTTCGTCGGCAGTGGGCTGGGGTTCGCCTGGCTGCCGCGGCACATGATCGAACGCGAATTGCGCGAAGGCCTGCTCAAGCCCTTGCCACTGGACCAGGGCGGCAGCCGTCATCCGCTGTTCTACCTGTATGCCAGCAAGGACAAGGCCCTGGGCCCGGCCACGCAGATCCTGATCGACCTGCTGCACCGTTTCGACACCGCCCCGCTGGATGTGCCCTTTGTCGCGCCCGCCCAGACCTGACGTTCGGAACGCCTGACGACTGGCAGGGTCGGACAGTGAGGGCATGCCGGGACGGTCACATCGTGTCACAGCTTGAGCCACTGGCCGCCTGACAACGCGCCACGCGTGACTGGCGGCAGTCGGCGTTTCGCGGCACCCTACGCGCGTCATCGCCGCGTCTGGCCAGGCCCGTCCGGCAAGCGCGGTGGCCGTATCCATCTCCCAAGGACCCTTGAGCCCATGTTGAAACCCCTTTTCCTGGCTGCCTGCTCGCTCGCCTTCGCCACCCATGCCCTGGCCTCCGACAAGCAGCCGCACGTCCAGCTGAGCACCAGTCTGGGCACCATCGAGATCGAACTGGATGCCGAAAAGGCCCCGGTCAGCACCCAGAACTTCCTGGCCTATGTCGACAGCGGTTTCTACGACAACACGATCTTCCACCGCGTGATTCCAGGCTTCATGGTGCAAGGCGGTGGTTTCACCACCCAGATGGAGCAGAAGGAGACCCGCGGCCCGATCCGCAACGAAGCCAGCAACGGGTTGCACAACACCCGCGGCACCCTGGCCATGGCACGCACCGCCAACCCGAACTCGGCCACCAGCCAGTTCTTCATCAACGTCGCTGACAACGCCTTCCTCGACCCGGGCCGGGATGCGGGTTATGCCGTGTTCGGCAAGGTGACCAAAGGCATGGAGGTGGTCGACCAGATCGTCCACGCCCCCACCGGCATGCAGAAAGGCATGCGCGACGTACCCAAGGATCCCATCCTGATCCAGTCGGCCAAGCGCCTCGACTGAACCGGGGTATCACACGGACGTGAACGACCCCGGTCGCGCTGAACAGGAGCCCAGATGTCCAAGCTGTATCGCCGTTTCGAGCAATTGATCGATATCTTCCGCGAGGCGCCCACCGAGGCGCCGCCTGGCAAGGTATTGCCGTTCTACCTCTACTACCTGCGTCAGGTCTGGCCCAGCTTCGTCGCCTTGCTGGTGGTCGGGCTGGTGGCCTCGTTGATCGAGGTGGCGATGTTCAGCTTCCTCAGCCGCATCATCGACCTGGCCCAGGGCACCCCCGACCCCGGCTTCTTCAGCGCCCATGCCGGCGAACTGACCTGGATGCTGGTGGTGGTGCTGGTGCTGCGGCCGATCTTCTTCGGCCTGCACGACCTGCTGGTGCACCAAACCATCAACCCCGGCATGACCAGCCTGATCCGCTGGCAGAACCACACCTATGTGCTCAAGCAGAGCCTGAATTTCTTCCAGAACGACTTCGCCGGCCGCATCGCCCAGCGCATCATGCAGACCGGCAACTCGCTGCGCGATTCTGCGGTGCAGGCGGTGGACGCGCTGTGGCACGTGCTGGTCTATGCCATGAGCGCGCTGGTGCTGTTCGCCGAGGCCGACTGGCGCCTGATGCTGCCGCTGCTGGCCTGGATCGTCCTGTACATCGCTGCGTTGATGCACTTCGTGCCACGGGTCAAGGCACGTTCGGTGGACTCCTCCGATGCCCGCTCGCGGCTGATGGGGCGCATCGTCGATGGCTACACCAACATCATCACGCTCAAGCTGTTCGCGCACACCGACCACGAGCGTCAGTACGCGCGCGAGGCGATCCGCGAGCAGACCGAGAAGACCCAGCTGGCCTCGCGGGTGATCACCAGCATGGACGTGGTCATCACCACGCTCAACGGCCTGCTGGTGGTGCTCACCACCGGCCTGGCGCTGTGGCTGTGGAGTCGCTCGCTGATCAGCGTCGGCGCCATCGCCCTGGCGACCGGCCTGGTGATCCGCATCGTCAACATGTCCGGCTGGATCATGTGGGTGGTCAACGGCATCTTCGAGAACATCGGCATGGTCCAGGACGGCCTGCGCACCATTGCCCAGCCGGTGACGGTGACCGACCGGCCCGACGCCCCACCGCTGCAGGTGCGTCGCGGCGAGGTGCGTTTCGAACACGTGGCCTTCCACTACGGCCAGGGCAACAAGGTGATCGACGGCCTGGACCTGCAGATCCGACCGGGGGAGAAGATCGGCCTGATCGGCCCGTCGGGTGCCGGCAAGTCGACCCTGGTCAATCTGCTGCTGCGCCTGTACGACCTGGACGGTGGACGAATCCTGATCGACGGTCAGGACATCGCCCATGTCAGTCAGGCCAGCCTGCGTGCGCAGATCGGCATGATCACCCAGGACACGTCGCTGCTGCACCGCTCGATCCGGGAGAATCTGCGCTATGGCCGGCCGGAGGCCAGCGAAGAAGAGGTCTGGGAGGCCGTGCGTGGCGCGCGGGCCGACGCGTTCATCCCACTGTTGTCCGATGCCGAAGGGCGCACGGGCTTCGACGCACACGTCGGCGAACGTGGCGTGAAGCTGTCCGGTGGTCAGCGTCAGCGCATCGCGATCGCCCGCGTGCTGCTGAAGAACGCCCCCATCCTGATCATGGACGAAGCCACCTCGGCGCTGGATTCGGAAGTCGAGGCCGCGATCCAGGAAAGCCTCGAAACGCTGATGCAGGGCAAGACGGTGATCGCCATCGCCCACCGCCTGTCGACCATCGCGCGCATGGACCGGCTGGTGGTGCTGGAGCAGGGCCAGATCGTGGAAATCGGCAGCCATGCCGAGCTGCTGGCCAAGGGCGGGCTGTATGCGCGCCTGTGGCAGCATCAGACCGGTGGCTTCGTCGGGGTCGATTGAGCAGGCCAGGGTTGTCTGGCGAGGTGGCTGGCCGCACAATGCGCGCCTGGCACCTCGCCGGGGCTGGCGCCCGCATCACGTGGCCGCCCTGCCCGCTCCGCCCCCTTCCGCTTCGCCGCAGGAACCCGCATGAAACTGGACAAACCCTCTGCCATCGCCCGTCGCAACGAAACGCTGACGCGCCCGGTGCTTACCCGCGACAACACCCTGTTCGCGATCCTCGACCCCAAGCGCCAGCTGTGGTGGTTCGAAGTCCCTGTCGCGCTGCTGCGCAAGGGGCAGCCGGACTGGGTCAACCTGCTGTTGCACACGCCGGACACCGACACCCTGCAACACCTGAAAGTCCCGGTGAATTTCCTGCGGGCGCATCAGGAGCAAATGGAGGTGCGCAACGCCGGCAAACGCCGTTCGACCATCAGCTTGGCGCTGAGCGCCGACCGCGACTCCCTGCTGCGCGACACCCGTCCCGGTGGCGAGCAGCTGGACTTCGCGCCGTTCGTGCAGGCCTGATCAGGCCCGCTCGATGCGGTCGTCATGGATGACGATGTGCCCCTGCTTGAACAGGCCACCGATGGCCTTCTTGAAGTTGCCCTTGCTGACACCGAACAGGCGGCTGATCACCTCGGGGGCGCTCTTGTCGGACACCTCGAGCGTGCCACCGGCCTCGTCCAGGCGCGTCAGGATCTGCTGCTGCAAGTCATCGGACAGCGCCTGACCGACCGGCTGCAGGCTCAGCGACACCTTGCCGTCGCTGCGCACTTCCTTGATGAACCCGGTTTCCTGCATGCCCGAGCGCAGGAACTTGAACACCTCGTTCTTGTGGATCAGGCCCCAGTGACGGTCTTCGATGATTGCCTTGAAGCCCATGGGGGTCTCGCCGGCGATCAGCAGCCGCACGGCCTGACCAGGCGCGTAGTTGGCCGGTGTGCGGTCCAGGTAGCGGTCCAGTCGTGCCGTGGCGGTGATGCGCCGGGTGCGCTTGTCGAGGTAGGCATGCACCACGCAGTAGTCGCCGATCTTCAGCGGGCGCTGCTCTTCGGAGTACGGCATCAGGAGGTCCTTGGACAGGCCCCAGTCGAGGAAGATGCCGGCGTTGTTGATGTCCTTGACCTTGAGGCTGGCGAAGCCGCCGACCTGCAGCTTGGGCTTTTCGGTCGTGGCGATCAGCTGGTCCTCGCTGTCGAGGTAGATGAACACGTTCAGCCAGTCGTCGACCTCGGTCGGGGTGTCCTTCGGGATGTAGCGACGGGGCAAGAGGATCTCGCCGTCGGCGCCACCGTCCAGGTACAGGCCGAAGTCCGTGTGTTTCACGATTTGCAAACTGTTGAAGCGCCCGAGCAGAGCCATAACCGATAAATCCTCCAGACAAGGCCGCCATTCTACACCCGAACCGGGGACACTGCCCGAACCGTGGTGGAACCGTTCCGACCAGCGCCCGTCTACACCTGGGCATGCCCTGGCCAGGAGTCGCCCATGCCCACTCGCCTTTCGCTTCGCCTACGCGCCCTGCTGCTGACCGTCCTCGTGCTGTCGAGCCTGGCGGCCTGCAGCCGCATCGACCTGGCCTACCGCAACCTCGACGTCCTGGTGCCCTGGTCGCTGAACGACTACCTGGACATGGACCGCGAGCAGAAGCGCTGGCTCGACCAGCGCCTGCACCAGCACCTGGCCTGGCACTGCCAGACCCAACTGCCGGGTTACCTGCATTGGCTCGACCGCGTGCGCACGATGGTGGCGCAGAACGCCGTCACCGACGCTGCCTTGCGCCAGCGCACCGAGGAGGCACGCGAGGCCATCGGACGGGTCGCCGAAGCGATCACCCCCTCGGCCACCGAATTGCTGGCCGGTTTGAGCGACGCACAGGTGGGCGAACTGCGCGAGGCCTTCGCCAAGGACATCCGTGAGCGGCGGGCCGAGTACGTCGACACCCCGCTGGCGCAGCAGATCGATGAGCGCGCCGAGCGCATGGAGAAACGCCTCAAGCCGTGGCTGGGTGCGCTCAGCCCGGCCCAGCGCCAGCGCGTGGTGCAGTGGTCGCAGGCGCTGGGCGACCAGAACCGCGCCTGGATCACCAACCGCGCCGAATGGCAGCAACAGCTGCTGTCGGCCGTCGAGCAGCGCCAGACCCCGGGCTTCGCGGCCCGCATGGCGCAACTGCTGCAACACAAGGACAGTCTCTGGACGCCTGCGTACCGTCAGGCCTTCGAGCAGACCGAAACCCAGGCGCGCAGCCTGATGGTCGACCTGCTCCAGGACAGCTCGCCCGAGCAACGTCAGCGCCTCCAGGACCGACTGGACAAGGTGCGCCAGGACTTCAGCGCGCTGAAGTGCCTCAAGGAGGCGTGATGCATACCTCGAACGATGGCGATCATCGGGGTGATAGGTGGCTTGGGTCAGGATGTGGGGAAGCGGGCTTGTCTGTGGGGCAGGCGGTGACGGATCGGACGCCATCGCGGGCAAGCCCGCCCTTATAGAACATAAAATATCTTGTTGATTTTAAAAGGAATAAATTTAGGATTTTGTGGGCCCTGCGGGCCCAATCGCGGCACTGGGGCCCACAGGTGACCGCGATAGCCTGCAACCCCGCGGTGGGACTACGGGTGTAGGAGCGGCCCCTGCCGGGGCGCCGGACCGGCCGCGATGGGCCGCAAAGCGGCCCTAAAATCGATAGCAATGAGCTTCGGATCCTGCCAGCTATCGCCATGTTCTCTGCGCGACAGCGCGGCGCCAGGGCGGCGGGCGGACTCCCACAAGCTGCTTGCGCAGCCATGCCTAGACCGAAGGCTGCAGAGATCTGGGTGGGAGCGGGCTTGCCAGCGATAGGGCCCTGTCAGGCGCCGCCTGTGTCGCGGGTAAGCCCACACATCAGCCCATGCGGTCGGGCATGTACCCAGTAGAAAAGACAGTTGCTCCCATAGCCCCCTGTGGGAGCGGGCTTGCCCGCGATGGCGTCAGGTCCGTCACCGCTTGCATCGCGCATAACCCCACCCCAACCGAGAAATCGATTCGGCCTGCCAGAGCACCCATGCGGCCCAAACGGCACGAGTCGCGTACACTCCCGGGCCGACGCCCACCAGGCGCTTCTTTCTGCCGGAGTTTCGTGTGCCCCCGATCGCCCTCGCCCGTCTGCTGACCCTCGCCGCCGTCTGGGGGGCCAGCTTTCTCTTCATGCGCATCATCGCGCCCGAGCTGGGCACCGTGCCCACGGCGTTCTTCCGGGTGGCGATCGCCTGCCTGGGCCTGTTGCTGATCCTGGGCGTGGCCGGGGTGAAATGGCGCTTCGAGGGCAAGCTGACGGTCTGCATCGTGCTGGGCATGATCAACTCGGGCATCCCCGCGACCCTCTACTCAGTCGCCGCGCAGGTCCTGCCCGCCGGCTACTCGGCCATCTTCAACGCCACTACGCCGCTGATGGGCGTGCTGATCGGCGTGCTGTGCTTCAAGGAACCCATGACCCTGGCCAAGCTGGGCGGCATCTTCCTCGGTCTGCTGGGCGTCGGCATCCTCAGCGGTGCCGGCCCGGTGGCACTGGACGCCCACCTGTTGCAAGGCGCCCTGGCCTGCCTGGGGGCCACCACGTGCTATGGCTTTGCAGGCTACCTGGCACGCCGCTGGGTCGGTGGACTGGACAGCCGGCTGGCAGCCCTGGGCAGCATGCTGGGCGCCACGCTACTGCTGACGCCGCTGTTCGCCTGGAGCGTCCTCACCCAACCGCCGGCGCACTGGGGCGGTTGGGCGGTGTGGCTGTCGCTGCTTGGCCTGGGGCTGATCTGCACAGCGTTCGCCTACATCCTGTACTTCCGCCTGCTGGCCGAGATCGGCCCGGTCAAGGCCAGCACAGTGAGCTGGTCTAATGGCCCCGGACACCTCAATAGGTGAAACTACCCCTACTGAGGAGTTTTCATGACCAAGAAATACAGACAATTCGATGCTGCGTTCAAGCTGGAGGTTTGCCGGCTGATCGT
>Ga0308168_1000199_pt1 | contig 90792 bp, 71 predicted proteins | sample PhyCR2_FD_202133 | JGI IMG/M metagenome (GOLD analysis project Ga0308168, IMG submission 202133) | Phyllosphere microbial communities from UC Gill Tract Community Farm, Albany, California, United States - DLSLRC.R2 | ecosystem: Host-associated > Plants > Phyllosphere > Unclassified | place: USA...
TAAGTTGAGAAGTGCGGGTCATCAGGTGGCCTCCTTCAGGCTGAGCCAGTAACCGGGCTGGTACGGGACAGGGAGAAAACGCTCGTGCAGTTCGCGGAACGTCGCTTCGGGGTCGAGTGAAGAAAACAGATCGGGATGCAGCCATTTCGCCACGCGCTGCAGGGCGATAAAATAGTAGGGATTGTCGTAAAAGGGATGCCAGATGGCATAAACCTGTTGTTCTCTGACAGCGCGCAGCGTGCGGTAGGCAGGCCGCTGCATCAGCCGCTGCAGACGGGCGCGACCTTCAGCGGGGTCAGCCCCTGGCCCCAGATTGACCCAGTTCCCCCCGGGGGAATAGAGCGACCAGTTCGCCCCGGTGACCAGGACCATGTCGGGATCGGACGTAATGACCTTTTCCTGACTGAGCGTGCCGAAGGTTCCCTGTAGCAGTCGTGTCCCCAGATTCTCCCCTCCGGCCACCGCCACCAGCTCGCCAAAGTTGCCGTCACCGTAGGTCAGACAGCAGTCGTCATACAGCCCCGCAGCACGTTCAACCATCACCAGCGGTCGCGTCCTGACCTGCTTCAGCGGGCCGGTCACCCGGTCGATCTGCTGCTGGCGAAAGTCCAGGAAACGGGCTGCCCGCGCCTCGCGTCCAAACAGCTCACCGAGAATTTGCATGCTGCGCACCGCGTTGGCAAACATTCTGGTACGAAAATCCACGAACAGCACCGGGATACCCGCCTGCTTCAGCAGGGGCAGCAGTCCTGAGGCGGTCGCTGCGGTCATCGAACTCAGGTTCAGCACCACAATATCGGGCTGCAACGCAATGGCCTGTTCTCCGCCAATGGCATCGACGGTTTTACCGGACAAACGCGGTATGCGGTCGATTTGCGGAAAGCGATGCTGATAAGCCCGGTATCCGTCGAGATCGGCAGCGCGAAAGTTATCTCCCCAGGCGACCACGCCACGGAAGGGATCTTCCGGGCGCAGCAGCGCCAGCGCATAGGCCAGCGTACCGTCACCCAACAGGATCCGGCTGACCGGGTGGCGCAGGGTCACGCTGCGTCCGGCGATATCGGTCAGGGTTTTTGCCCTGCCCATGGCGGCCAGCGGCTGCGTGGTGATCAATACTCCTGCCGCCAGCAAGCCACAGAGCAGCGAGCGACGGGTTACCGAGTCCGGGCCGGAATGGCTGGCTGCTTTTTGTCTGGCTGAAACTAAAGGTGCTGGCATAGAGGAAGGTCTGTCGGCTGGCGATAGGATAAGCCATCATATCATTGACCGACTGACGGTCAATGTATAATATGCCTTCATTATAATTATCATTCGCATTTACAGGCGTTAAGAAACTTTATAGAAAGTGATTATTTTCATCACGTTAATAGCAAGCATGTGCGCACAGCCCCCCACATTTCGCTCGTTCCAGGACTCTTTATGCTGATAAATCACGCTGTCGCTGTACGCGTTTTACCCCTGCCCTTGCTGCCGTCTGTACTGAACAGGTTAACCCTGTCGCTGATGCTCTCTCTTTACCTGACCGCCCCCGCCTCCGCCGCTGAGGGAACGGCAGACAGGAAAAAGAGCGACAGCGCGGCTGAACCGACAACGCTGACGGTGACGGCAGCCGCTCCGGACAGAACGGAAGGCCCGGAAAACGGTTATGTCGCGGAAGAGTCCGGGGTCGGGACGAAGACCCGCACCCCGGTGCTGGAGATCCCGCAGTCCGTGTCTGTGGTGACCCGCAGGCAGATGGAGATAATGCAGCCGTCATCCAGTAGTGCTGCGCTGCGTTATACCGCTGGCGCGACCAGTGAACGCTATGGCGGTTTTGGTGACTATCTCGACATGACCCGCATACGCGGTGTCGACGCCGATTACTATCTGGATGGGCTGCGCATCATCAGTAACCCGGGAAGCTGGCTGCCCCAGATCGATCCCTGGTCGCTGGAGCGGATTGAAGTCCTGCGCGGACCGGCAGCGGCCCTTTACGGCCAGGGAACCGGCGGGGGCATTGTCAATCAGGTCAGCCTTAAACCGCAGGATATCGCCTCGCACCATATCAGTCTGTCTTACGGCAGCTTCCACCATCAGCAGTTTGGCGTCGACTCCACCGGCCCGGTAACAGACGATAACAGCCTGCTTTACCGGTTTACCGCCAGCGGCCTGGATACGCGGGGGCAGATCGAAGACAGCCGCCACCGTCGCCTCTACCTCGCCCCGTCTGTGACCTGGCGGCCCACGGATAAGGCGACCTGGACCTTAATGGCGACATATTCATGGGAGCCGGATATCGCGAACTACAACAGCCTGCCCGCCGACCTGCTGGGGCTGAACAACAGTCCTTATGCCCCCCTTGACCGTCATAAAAACTATACCGACGGGCATTTCGCGGACTCCACCCGCCGCCAGCAGACCGTCAGCTCACTCTTTGAGTATCAGTTTGATAACGGCTGGACCTTTAACAGCAATGCCCGTTATATGAATGTTCGTTCCGATATTCAGCGCGGGGTGATTTATGGTTATCAGTTGGTGAATGCGCAGCCGTGGCTGAAAGCGTATGACGAACTGACCCCGGCGACGGTCAGCACCTTTTCAATGGATAATCATATCAGCGGGGATATTGATGCCGGGCCAACCCGCCACACGCTGCTGGCCGGCGTCGACTTTTCGCTTGGGCGTCTGAACAATGCGCTCTACAGCGTGGGCCCGGTGCTGACTGATCCGTACGGCCCTGACTACCGGCCGGATCTGCATCCCGATTTCACCGCCAGCCGGGCCGCGCCGTGGCGGGAAAAACAGCAATTTACCCGTACCGGCGTCTACCTGCAGGATCAGATTGCCTGGAACCGCTGGCGTCTGACGCTCAGCGGTCGCCATGACTGGTCGGATACCGACCATGATACCAACAGCTACTCGCCGGTAACGGTAAAAACCCGCCAGACGGATGAGAAATGGACGGGGCGCGCCGGACTGAGCTATCAGTTTGATAGCGGGCTGGCGCCCTATATCAGCTACGCCACCTCCTTCGATCCGCTGCTGGGCAGCGGTTATGATGGCAAAGCCTTCCGGCCCGTGGAAACGAAGCAGAGCGAACTGGGGCTCAAGTTCCACCCCGAAGGGTCGAAAACCCTGCTCAGTGCCGCCCTGTTCCAGCTGACCCAGTCTGATGTCAAAACCAGTGACGCCGAACATCTGGGCTTTAATACCCAGGCCGGGAAGGCGCGCACCCGGGGGATCGATCTGCAGGCCACAACGGAAATTGTGCCTGATCTCAATCTGATAGCCAGCTATACCTGGCTGGATAATGAGTTAACCCAGGATGCGACAAATCGCGGTAAAACGTTAACCCAGGTTCCGGCCAACAGCGCCGCCGCCTGGCTCGACTATCGCTTTGATTCAGGTGTGCTGTCAGGACTGCAGCTGGGAAGCGGTGTGCGCTACCTCGGCACCAGCTACGGCGACCCGGCGAACACCTTCAAAGTACCGGCAGCTACGCTGGTGGATATAGCGGGCCGTTATGATTTGGGGCAGCTCTCTTCCTCTCTTAAAGGCACCACCCTGGCGATTAATGTCAACAACCTGACCAACAAGCGCTATGTCGCCAGCTGTACATCGGCGATGTACTGCTTTGTGGGTCAGGACAGAACGGTCACCGCCACGGTGGATTATCGCTGGTAATAAATAAGGGATGGCGCAGGGCCATCCCTCTGGCTTCAGGCCACCATCAGCGCGGATTTAACCGGCTGCAGCAGTCTGCCTACCTCGCAGTCCAGCAGGGCTGAACGCCGCAGTAACTCTTCCGTTTTGGCCCCAATCAGCGAACAGACATAAGCGTTCACCTGCTCCTGGCTCATCTGGTTGTAACGCTCGGTAAAGGCCATTTCAATGCTGTCGCAGATTACCGCTCCGGCATTGCTGACATAATCAGGCAGGTAATGAATGCCGCGTGCAACCAGCACCGCTTCTGCCAGTGGGTTGCTGAACGGCGAATTGGCGCTGCTGACCACCCAGCCGGTATTGATCTGTGGCACATTTTCACTGGTTAAAATACCGGACAGCGAGGCGATGCACAGCACATGACTTTTCTCACCGAACAGCTGCGCTTCGTTAACCCGGCGCACCCCCTCAGGAAAGACCGCCTGCGGATTGATGTCGTACCCCACGACGTCGCACCCGTACAGCAGAGACTGTCTGGCCACCTCAGCCCCGACTTTGCCCATACCGTGAATGGCCACCACTGGCTGCGTAACCCCGGACAGCCGCAGGGTGATAATTTTATGAACGGAGCTCCAGACGCCGTACCCGGTGGCGACAGAGGTATCAATCTGCGGGCTGTCCATGGCATTGAGTATCCACGGGGTGAAACGACGCAGATAGTCCATATCCTGATTGCTGGTGTTGATGTCACACCCGGTAAACATGGTGCCATTATAACGGTTCAGCAGCGCCCCGATCTCCGCCATCACCTCCGGCTGTTGTGCCGGCAGATGCGGGCTGTTGACGACAATTTTGCCGCCGCTGAACCCGGTATTATACAGTCCGTGTTTCAGGGACATACGCTGCGCCAGCATCACCGCCTCACTCTCCTGCTGCTGCCGTGAACTGTACTGCCGCCAGCGGATACCCCCGTTAGCCGGAAGGCGTTTGATGTGCGGCGAGTAAGCCAGCGTAAAGGACGTCTCGCTGTCAACCTGTACGGTTTCAATCTGATACTGTGTCGTGTTCGGTGTTGCATTCAATGCAGACATGATATTCATCCTGTTAATGAGTGAGATGTTGCTCAACAACGCCAGATTTTTGCAAACAATGGCGGATACCCGACGGCGTCGGCTGGTGTAAAAAATCAGCCATACTGATCGCCACGCCAAACTCCTGTTCCAGCCGGGCCATCAGGCGTAAAGCCATCAGAGACTGTCCTCCGGCGTCATAAAAATCCTCATAGGCCGATGCCGGTAACGCCCCGGTGACTTCCTGCCACAACGGACGAATACGCGCCATCAGCGCGTCCTGCTCCCGGGGATCGCGGGCGGCAACATCAGCCTGCTGGCTGGCCGGGAGTTCCCGGTCACCCATCCACCAGAACTGGGGGTCGAAGGGATAAAGCGGCAGGGCTACACGCCGCCCCGGAGAGGCCCACAGGCGTGACCAGCAGACCGCGACCCCGGCGCGCCAGATTTTTTGCAGGGCCTGGATCCACAGCGCCTCCTCGGTGAGGGCATCATCGCGGCGGCGCAGCGTGCGCACCGCAGACGTCTTACCGCCTTGCTGGCGTAAGCGGGCCACCAGCGCGGTCAGGGTCGAACCCGGCCCGACTTCGATAAACAGCGTCCTGCCCCGATCCGGTATCTGCTGCAGTGTCTGGTGATATTGCACCGCCTCACGGGCGTGACGGCTCCAGTAGTCCGCATCCAGCTGACGCAGATCGCTGATCTCCTGTGCCTGCAGCGCGGAGTAATACCGTACCCCGTGATGTGCCGCGCTGACGGCGGGCACGACATGGCGCAGATCGCTAAGGATCGGTTCCATCATTGCCGAGTGAAAGGCGTGAGACACACTGAGTGCCTTGCAGCGTATGCCCTCTCTGCGCAGACGCTGCTCGCAGTCAGCCAGTGCAGACCGGTTACCCGACAGGACACAACTGTTTTCACCGTTCACCGCAGCCAGCGAAACCCCGCCCCCCAGCCACGGCTGACAATCGCTGTCACTCAGTTCAACGGCCAGCATGGCGCCGCCCTCCAGCGAGGCCATCAGCCTGCCACGCTGCGCGGCAAAGACCAGGGCCTGTTCGACGGTAAAAGCACCGGCGGCCCAGGCCGCGGCAATTTCGCCAACGCTATGGCCCATCACCCGATCGGGCACCACGCCGTAATAGATCAGCAGTTCGGCCAGCGATATCTCTACAGCCACCAGCGTCGGCTGCGTCAGGGCGGTGTTATTCAGCATGGTGCTGTCGCCCCCGGGACTGAACAGCGGGGAGATATCCAGTTGCTCCCGCCGGTGCAGCAGCGCCATTTTCTCCTTCATCAGCCGCGCAAAGTGGCTGTCGCGGGCCATCAGCTCCCGCGCCATGCCGATAAACTGGCTGCCCTGACCAGGGAACTGGAAGATGACACTCAGGCGACCTTTACCGCTGTCGACCATCCCCTCTTTGATCACCAGTTGGCCCTCTTCATCCGGCCCCAGCGTGCCGCGATAGCGCATTCCCTGCCTGCCGGTCTGTGCGCTCCAGGCCATGGCCGCCACATCTGCCCCGACGGCGTGCTGCCGGTAGTGCTTCGCCAGCTGATACCAGGCCTGTTCAGAACGGGCAGACAGCGGAATGACCCGATCGGCCAGAGACGCCGGAGTGACGTCCGGCGCTGCGTCTGCCCTTTGCGGCCGGCTTAACACCACGTGAGCATTACTGCCGCCGATGCCAAAGGCACTGACGCCTATGGCACAGCGGGTATCATCCTGCGGCCAGCGTTCGGCGGCACGCAGGACGGTAAACGGACTGTGTGCCAGCTCGCAGGCCGGATTTGCCGCCGTAAAGTTGATCTGCGGCGTCAGCCAGCCGTGCCTGATTTGCAGGGCCGCCTTGATGAGTCCGGCCATTCCGGCGGCCGTTTCAAGGTGACCAACATTGGCTTTCACGGCTCCCAGCGCACAGAAGTTTTCACGCCCGGTAAACTCGCGAAACACGGAACTGAGCGCGGAGAATTCAATCGGATCTCCGGCCAGCGTGCCCGTGCCGTGCGCTTCCATCGCCCGAAAGGTCTCCGGGTGCCGGTGCGCATCCTGCAGAGCCTGACGCAATAAGCGCTGCTGCCCCGCCAGGCTGGTGGTGGTAAAGCTGACTTTTTCCGCGCCGTCATTATTCATTGCCACGCCGTCAATCACTGCGATCACCTCATCACCGGCCGCCAGCGCATCCTCCAGGCGTTTCATCACCACTACCCCAACCCCGCTGCCAAATACCGTGCCGCTGGCATCCGCGGAAAATGGCCGGCAGTGTCCGTCTGTCGCAAAGATCATTCCCTGCTGGCTGACGTAGCCCGCCAGCTCCGGGATGCGTAACGTACAGGCGCCGGCCAGCGCCAGGTCACAGCGTCTGTTGCGCAGGGCGTACACCGCCTCACACACCGCCACCAGCGAGGTGGCACAGGCGGCCTGAACATTCACTACCGGGCCACCGATCCCCAGATGCCATGCCGCACGCGTACTGAGGTAGTCGTTATCATTGGTGATCTGCTGTTCAAAGGCCGACGGTGCCAGCGCGGCAAAGCGCTGTGCCCTGCCGTTGTCTCTTAAATACGCCGAACTGCTGCAGCCGGCGAACAGAGCCGCCTCCGGCAGAGCGCCGGGCACAATCCCTGCACTTTCCAGCGCGTGCCAGGCACACTCCAGAAACAGACGATGTTGCGGATCCATCAGCGCCGCTTCCCGGGCGCTGAGACCGAAAAATCCGGCATCAAAGCGGGCAATGTCCTGCGCCAGAGGCGCTGCAACCCCGACAAAACCGGGTTCGTCCGCTGCACGCTCATCCGTTGTCACCAGCGACTCAACGCCATTAATCAGGTTATGCCACCAGGTTTCGATATCACCGGCACCGGGGAAGCGGCAGGCCATTCCCACCAGCGCTATTTTGTGGTTCACGCCGTTTTGCTCTTGCATACTGCCCTCCGGTTTCAGAAGCGTAAGGCGCTGATATCCCAGCGGGGCGCGTGATCACTTAACAGATCCGCGCAGACCTGCCCCATCAGGGGGGTAAATTTGAACGCCCAGCCCCCGGCAGAGACCACCACGTTTTCACCGCCGTGGCAGCGCCCACGGGCGCTGTCCAGATAGAACTGCCGCTGCGGGTTAGTGGGTAATACCGCAAGGCAACTGGAGGAAGAATGTTGACGATCCGGGGCGAGGAAAGGCATATGACGACGGGCAAACTCCAGCGCGCGCGCGACGTGCTGTGGGTTAGCCCGGTACGCTGGCTCCTGATTCCCGGCGATCGGGTCCACTTCGAAATCGGTGCCCAGACGATCAAAACCGTTCACCGACCAGGGATTAGGAGGGAAGCCATAAAACAGATTGCTGTCGCTTTCTACCGGCTGCTGAAAGGCAAACCAGAACGGATCATTCGCCCGGGTACGCTGACTGCGCAGCATACTGATGCAGGCCATCTCATAGGTGGCCAGCTCCAGGTCAATATCCAGACCGCGCAGCAGTTTTTTGCTCCCCGGCCCGCTGGCGACCAGCACTTTCCGCGCTCTGAACCGCTGGTTTGCGCCGATCACCGTGACGCCCCGGCTGTCCGGTTCCAGCGCCAGCACGTCCTGGCCAAAACCGAAGCTGACATTAAGTTCCGAGGCCAGCGCATACAGCGTAGACAGCGTCCCCCTGACATCAATGACGCCGCCATCCTGCTGCAGAAAGCCTTCGTAGTTCGCATCAAAATGCGAAAAGCCGTAACGCTGCTCAATAGCGCGTATGCCCAGACGTTCATACGGCAGGCCCATCTCATCCATGGAGGCCATGGTCTGCGTAATCTGCCCTTCATTGGTCCAGACATCGGCATCGCCGAACCACAGGCTGCCGGTGCGATGTATCAGCCGACGATCGGCCTCTTTTTCCAGCGCCTGCCACAATGTATCGGCCGCCAGCGTCAGGCGGAAAATATCAATTTCAGAATACTGCAATCGCCAGTGGCGCTCTTCGCCGCTGGTTCCGGCGAGCTGCGTCATCAGGCTATATTTATCCAGCACCAAAACGTTATGTTGTTTATTATTTCGGGCGTAATTCCAGGCACTGGATAATCCTATCGGGCCTGCACCAATAATAATAACATCCCACTCTTCAGACGTGCGCATACCTACCCCTTATCAGGTTGATGTCTTATTTAACAGGAAATCAGGATGTCAGTGTTTTAATCTGGTCGAGCGGCACCAGCACCAGTAGCGTCCGGTATTTCTCCCTGGGGATTTCCTGATAAAGCTGGCGCACCCCCACCTTCCCCATCACATCCCCGCTGACCCCCACGGCCAGCAGCGATTGCCACTGTGAAGCCCAGATGGCGCTGGAGTTCCAGATACCTGAGGTTTCGATGCGGCCCTGCGGTGTCTCTGCCGTTTCATGGTAGTAAGACACCACGCTGTCATCGGCCAGAGCGGCAATTTTCCAGCCACTGCCGGTCATGGTTCCCGCCGGTTTCCCCTGGTCATCAATAAACTGATCGACATGAGAATTTGCATCGCCGACGGTGGGCCCGTTTTGCGTTTTTGCGTTGAAATGAATATTGGCCATTTCTGTAACAGAAATAACCGTGGCATTTTTATACCCTTTATTTGACGCCAGTGTTTTTTCAATATCACTGACCGTAAGTCCTTTATCCAGCTCCGCACGAACCCAGTTTGCGAGCATTATCAACTCTGACAATACATTATTATTGCCTTGTATTATTTCCATTTTAATGACCTTTTTATAAATTAAGTGCGGTTATGCCACGACAATTTCCGACTGTTTAAACCAGACTTCACCTTTTTCCCTTTCCACATCGCTGCCGGCATCGGCAAACAGCGTGATCACCTGCTGGCCTTTCGCCAGCGTCGCGGCCAGCTTCCATGCGGTTTTCCAGTTGGCGGCAGAGGAGGCGCCAATTTTGACCCCGGTGAGATGCCAGAACTCGTACATGGCGGCCAGCGCTTCCCGGTAGCTGACCTCATTAAACGGCAGGTTTTTCGGCATCATCTGGCTGATAAAAGGCTGACGGAAGCCGAAACCAAGGCCCCCGGCCCCGGCAAATTTAGCGTCGCCATTAGGGGCATTCAGCGTGCCATACGGCAATTCAGCGGGTGTGGTTCCCCAGGCGATAATCTCCGGATTGTGGCGACGCAGGGCAGCATAGACGCCGGTTATCGTACCGCCCGTCCCCACGGCCGAAACCCAGCCGTCGGCGCGGGTGCCATTCAGCTGATGGAGGATTTCCGCCCCGGTCTGATACTGATGAACGGCGGTATTCACCAGGTTCAGCTGCTGGGAAAGCAGCGTCCAGCTGGGATCGTCGCGGGCAATCTGCTGGCTGCGGGCAATCACGCCGAGTAAAAACTGGCTTTTGTCCACCAGCGTCACCAGCGCGTTATCGGCTTTCAGGGTGGCAATTAACTGTTCAGAGGAGGAGTCCGGGATCACCACCTGCACGGTGATGCCACACATATTGCCCAGCTTCGCCAGCGCTTTGGCCATATTGCCACCGGATGAATCGAGCAGTTTCAGTTCACCACGGGAAAAATCATGCTGGTTGATGGCATCACAAAACAGGCCGAAGGCCGTCCGGTCTTTGACTGAACCAAAAGGATTAGTAAATTCGTACTTGGCCAGGATCGTCGCCTGTCCCTGCGGGCCCGGTACGGGGATCAGCGGAGTTTTACCCAGCGAGGCATAAAACTTTTTCAATACCGGGAATAAGGTAAAGGCCTTATCGGTATCGGGTGCAGCATGTTGGGGATTAAACAGCTCAAAGTTCATCACATATTCCTTATCTGACCATCAGTTGAGTGAGCCAGCCTTCTGTTTACTGCAAAAGCTGGTGTAGAAAGGCATCCGGATCCTCCCGGAAGTAGAAATGACCGCCCGGCCAGCTGCGCTGCTCACTCCGGGTGACGAGGGCTGACCAGCCTTCACGCGCCGCCCGTCCGACCAGCGGGTCGTCGTCTCCGCCAGTGATGGCCAACGGGAGGTCAGCCACCGGCAGCGCCGCCAGCTGTCCGAGCAGGGTCAGATCCTGCAAAATGAGCGCCGCCACTGCCGGACGCGTCAGCGTATCCAGCGGCATCACCCCGCTTTGTTCACTGTCGCTGAGGATGGAGGCGAGCAGATCCTGGCGTGCCGCTGGCTGCTGCAGCATCAGTAAGGCTTCAGGCGGATGCTGTGACGAGAGCACCACACGACGGCAGGAAAAGCGTGACGCCCACAGTGCCGACGCTACCTGCAGCGCCAGCAGGGCCCCCATACTGTGGCCAAAAAAAGTCACCGGTGCGACGCCCAGCAATTCCGTGAGGCCGTGACAGCAGGCGGTGACGGCCTGTTGTGCACTCTGCCATGGCGCCTCACCCTGCCGCTCTTCCCGCCCCGGATACTGCACCACCAGCAGGTCGCACTCTGCCGGCAGCCTTTCGCGCCACGGCTGATAAAACGCGGCACCGCCCCCGGCGTGAGGAAACACCACCAGCTGCTGCGCTACCGGTGCCGTGCGCCGCTGACTGAAGCGCATCACCGTGCGGTTATGACTGACAGCGGTCAGTATCATGATGCCCTCCCGCTGGTCACCGCTAAACGGGGACGATCGTTGTCAGCCACCAGCGCCCGCAGGGCCAGCCGGTCAATTTTACCGATCCCCTTCATTGGAATGTGTTCCAGCAAAACCAACTTCTCCGGCGCTTTAAACGAGGCCAGCCCCTGCTGTTCAAAGAACCGTCGCACCGCACCCAGCGTCAGGGTGGCATCCGCCGTGGTGACAAACAGGCAGGGAACTTCGCCATACAGGGCATCTGCCATCCCGACACAGGCCGCCTGCCGGATCGCCGGGTGCTGCAGCGCCAGCTCTTCAATTTCATGGGGGGAAAATTTCTCCCCGCCACGGTTAATGGCATCGTTCACCCGCCCGTCAATAAACACGTTGCCCTGCAGGTCGACATGGGCCAGATCGCCGGTCCGGTAGAAGCCGTCAGCGGTAAATGCCAGGCTGTCCGTCTGAGGATTCTGGTAGTAACCGGTGATGGTATAGGGCCCACGGGTGATCAGTTCGCCGGTCTGCCCTACCGGCAGGTCGTCGCCCCGCCCGTCAACAATACGCACCTCATCCTCTGCACACAGCGGACGCCCCTGAGAATGGAAGCGGAGGCGATCGTCGTCGCTGATGTGGTTGAAACAGAGCAGTCCTTCGCTCATGCCATAACACTGCTGAAGGGTAATCCCCAGTGCGGCAGAGGCCGAGGCCGCCAGTTCCGGACTGACGCGAGCGCCGCCCACCTGGACATGCCAGAGTGAGTCAATCGCGCGCGGGTTTTCACGCTGTGTCTCCGCCCACTGCGACAGCAGCGCAGGCACGAGGGTGGTATGTGTGACGCCGCACCGGGCGATAATATCCAGCGCCTGTGCCGCAGACGACACATCGGCCAGCGCCACGGCACCGCCGCGCGACAGGGTGCCAAGCAGACCGGGGCAGTTAATGACAAAGCCATGAGAGACGGGCATGACGGCCAGATACACGGCGCTTTCGGTCAGGCCAAAGACGTCACATCCGCAGTCAATCATATGACTGTAACCGCCGTTTTTACGGGCAATCGCTTTTGGCAGGCCGGTGGTACCGCTGGACAACAGCATCATCGCGGTGTCGTCAGGCGTCAGTGGGGTCAGGATTTGGGGCGGGACGGGGGTCAGTCGCGAACAAAATTCCCCGAGATTGAGGTAACGCGTATCGTGCTGGCTGTCGTTATCGTTCCCCACCAGCACCACATCAACATTGATCCCTTCCTGCTGTAACGTTTGCAGGCAGGAGAGCGGATGATAACGGCGGGTGCTGCGCTGCAGAGCCACGACTTTTGGCCGGGTGATCTGCAGAATGTGGCGCAGCTCTTTTTCACGGTATGAGGGAAGAACGGGAACAGGTATCGCGCCGATCATCAGCGTGGCCAGCATCAGCACCACGGCCTGATGGGTATTGCCCAGTTGCATCGCTACCCGGTCAGCCTTTTTCACCCCGCGCTGCTGCAGGCGGAAGCTGCAGGAGGCAACGCGATCGGCTAATTCGCCGTGGGTGATGATGCCGCCGTCTTCAAACAGCGCTGGACGGTGCGTGTTTGCCCTCAGCGCAGCCAGCAGGCGCTGATTCAGTGAACCGCTAAAATTGACCATTTTAACTCCATGATGTGCGAACTAATTGATTGTTTTGAAATATTTTTCAACGGCAATCATGCATGAATCCAACCTTCTCCGGGCGTGCCTGAACGTCGATCTCACTGCTGTGCTTACTCACATGGAAGGGCAAATTTACTTACTGGTCTTTATTAATTATTTTATGGACAACACTAAACACCACGACCGACCGTCAGTCAATCAAATATATTAATTTTATATGTATTTTCCTGAATCCCCTTGCACTGCGGCCCCCTGGCCTTCAGGATTCAGGGAGTTAGCTCACCCCCGCTTTTTGCGTGCCGTTCACCAGCGCCACCAGATCATCCAGCGTAAAATCCTGACCGCCCCACAACGAAACCGGCCCCCCCACCAGCGGCTGTAACTGTGCCTGCAAGGCGACCGTTTCTGCCGAGGAAAGCGCCAGATCGCTGCGCAGATGCCAGCTCCCGTCAGCATCTCCCAGCACCTCTTCCGGAATGCCAATGTCAGTAAGAAGGGCCAAGATACCGTTAAAATCCATAATCAATACACCTCACAGGTTAATGAAAGTGATTATTATTATCACTGACCGTCAGTCGGTCAACACCTTTTTTATGACGGAAGCGGGGCACAATGTAAAATGAATTAATTAATAAAACTTATGCTTGTAAGGGTATAAGGCACAGAACAGGAGGGAGGGAAATCACTGAAGGGGCAAAGAGACGTAGCGGTGACGTCCCTTTGACTGATTAGGACGGACGATGGCCCAACAGGCGCAGAAACTCCTCTGCCAGCTGCTGGCCCAGACGGGTTTTATCGCTTTCCACGCTGACGACCGCGTCATCAACGGCCCCGTGCATGCCGTGATACATCAGAATGGCGGTCAGGCGTGGATTATCCAGCTGCCATGCCCCACAGGCGCTGCCCTCATTCAGAATCGTCAGTATCTGATCCAGCACCGCATCCCGATCCTGATTGCCACGCGTGTGATAATGGTGGTCGTGATACAACGCGTCATGCAGCGCCATGCCGTCAAAATAGGCGGTGATACCGGCATCACACCAGGCGCGCAGCCGCGCTATGCTGTCCCGGGCTGGACAGGCGTCCACTGCCTGCTGGATCTGCCCGATAAAGTGTCGGGTAAACCGCTCGCGCAGTGCGGAGAGCATCTCATTTTTCGACGGAAAGTAATGATAGAAGGTTCCCTTTGCCACCTGCGCATCGCGTACGATCTCGCTGATGGTCGTTGCTTCAAATCCCTTGGTGATAAACAGATGCTGTGCGGCATCCATCAGTTCATCAAGACGGACTTCTGCCGGTTTGGTGCGTGGCTTGGGGTCTGTTTTCTTTATTTCCATTTTAATAACTTCATCAGGTAAGGACTTGAGTTAGATAGTAGACAATAATGACCTGCTTGGCGAGGGGTTGTTTCATAATACAGAAGCCTTTTCTATTCATGCCTCCCGGCACCGTTACCTGTCTGGAGTGGGAAATATCTTTTGATAAAAAACCTTATATTTCACCGACAGATAAAAAACCATCCCGCATAAGGACAGTCAAAAAAATAATAAATAAACCACGAATAATAAAGCACGAAAAAAAGAGAAAAATAAAAAACCGTGCATCTTCGTTTTCTTAAATAATATTAAAGTTGATGTTTCATTGCCCGGGAGAAAAGGAGAATAATAACCTACAGACCGGTTAACGACTGAAGGTAGCGGGCGTCAGCAGCACGTTCTGCGGGGGGTAAACCACAGCGGCACGCGGAGAGTGGGGAGCGGGAGATGCCCACACGGAATGTCCGTGTGTTGTCCGGTTACCCGCCGCGTATCGTCCCACGCCAGATAAAGTCCGCGTGATACATCCGCGTTTCACCCGGCATCTCCTGCTCCAGCGCCGGGGGCTGGCTGTCTTCACGCCGCTCCTCACTCACCAGCCAGGCAACCGAGTCGCGGGCAAACTGTTCGACCGGCTGCGTAAAGGTGGTCAGATGATAGGAGGACCAGGCCGCCTGGGGAATATCATCGTAACCCGCCACGCAGAGATCGTCGGGAATACGCAGCGAGAAGCGGTGACGCGCCTCATCCATAAACCCGCACGCCAGCAGATCGGTGACGCAGAATACCGCCTGCGGGCGGTCGCGGCGGGTCAGCAGACGATGTGCGAGGATCTGCCCGCTCTCGTACGAGGTGGTACCGAAACGTTCCACGCTCACCTTCATACCCGCGGCAACGGCGGCCTGGATAAACCCATTTTCACGCGCCATCAGGCTGGGCGTTCCCGCCAGCGAGTTGGCAAAGGCCACGTGCTGGCAGCCCGCCCGGGCAAAGGCCATCACCACCCGGCTGGCTGCCTCTCCGTTATCAAGATTGATACTCAGTGATCCCGGCAGCACGTCGTCACGGTTAATCAGTACCAGACGCTGCCCGTGCTTATGACACAGCCGTGCGATGGCGCTTTCCGGCATCCCGGAGAGCACAAACGAGGCGTCTGCGCGGAAGTTAATCGCCTGCTGCAACGCCTGAGACACGCTGTCATCGGAGCGGTCAGTATTGATGAGCATGGCAATTTTCCCCGCTTCCTGCAGGTGCTGGGTGACCAGCCGTACCAGGCTGGCACGATACGGGGTCGCCAGATCCGAGACAATCAGGCAGACGATACCACTGCGGTTACTTACCAGACCTCGCGCCAGATGATTAACGTGATAGCCCAGGGCTTCGGCCGCCTGCATCACCCTTTTACGCGTGGCTGCCGACACGCTGGCTCCCGGTGTGAACGTCCGGGATACCGCCGAACGGGATACCCCCGCCCGCTCGGCAACGTCTTTCGCACTGACGACTGCTTTTTCCATGGTGTTATTTTGCCCGCCTCAATTGACCTGATGTGAGTCTGTCGCACTTTGCACGGCTGTGCAATTATTTATGTTGTGTAATTGTTTCATTTTTGTGACGCAGCAACTGAATTGCATCACAGCTAGATTGACAGGGTAATTATTAAGCATTAATTAATTGCACACACGTGCAAAACATATGCACATAAAAACCGGCGACAACGTATCGCCGACCCTACACCGAAGGAGAACACCATGCATCGCATCACTCTGATGGCGGTCATCGCCGCCGGCTCTGCGCTCACCGCCCTGCCGGCTCAGGCCGCAGAAAAGCTGAATATGATCTGCTCCGCCGATGTGGTTGTCTGTGAACAGATGACCAACCTGTTCGAAAAACAGCACCCGGATATCAAAGTCAGTATGGTGCGCCTCTCCGCAGGGGAAGCCTACGCCCGTATCCGCACCGAAGCCCGCAACCCGCGAACCGATATCTGGTGGGCAGGCACCGGTGACCCGCATATGCAGGCCGCCGATGAAGGCCTTACTCAGGCCTATCAGTCCCCGCTGCTCGACCAGCAGCAGGACTGGGCGCGCAAGCAGGCGGAAAGCGCACAGTACCGTACCGTCGGCGTGTATGCCGGGGCGCTGGGCTGGGGTTACAACACCAAACTGGTCGCAGAGAAAAAACACAAAGCCCCGGTATGCTGGGCCGACCTGCTGGACCCGTCGTGGAAAGGGGAAATCCAGATGGCTAATCCGAACTCCTCCGGTACGGCCTACAACACGCTGGCCACGCTGGTGCAGATCATGGGCGAAGAGAAAGCCTTCGACTATCTGAAAAAACTCAACGCCAATATCTCTCAGTACACGAAATCCGGCTCGGCTCCGGTGAAAGCGGCCGCACGCGGCGAAACCACCATCGGCATCGTCTTTATGCATGATGCCGTCGCTATGCAGGTGGATGGCTTCCCGATCAAAGCCGTCGCCCCCTGTGAAGGCACCGGCTATGAGATCGGTTCGATGTCAATCGTGAAAGGCGCGCGAAACCTGAAGACCGCCAAAGTGTGGTACTACTGGGCGCTGAGTGCTGACGCGCAGTCCCATATGAAAGACGCTAAATCCTTCCAGCTCCCGTCGAACAAAAATGCGGCCATCTCTGAATATGCCCCGCGCTTCGAAAACATCAAACTGATCGACTACGACTTTAAAACCTATGGCGACTCGGCTAAACGCAAAGCCCTGCTCAGCCGCTGGGACAAAGAGATCGGTGCCAGCGCACAATAATCCCGCCCCTCCCCCTCCCGCACTGGCGGGAGGCAGAGCAATGAACGATCGAGGTCATGATGAATGCTCAAAACCGCCGCCTGAACGGGGCTTTAGCGCTGGGCGCATTTGCCATCCTGCTGTTGCCCTGGTACAGCCTGGAAGCCGGTTTTTTCGATTTTAGCTGGGTGACAACCCTCTGGATGGATCGCGACAGCGCACCGGCCCTGTGGCAGATTGCGCTGTTCCAGCGTCCGTGGCTGGCTGTCGCCGTGCTGATGCTGCTGACCGCCGGGCTGGGCCGCCTGCTGCCCGTCGGCAATAAGCGCAGCGTGCTGATCCTGGGGGCCACCACCGCTGGCGTCCTGTTCCTGCTGTTTGAAGGCCATGCTATCGGCTATACCGGCTGGAACTGGCTGTGGAGCGAACAGCTGTTTGGCGCACTCAGCGACGGGCAGCCCGCCTTTGGTGCCGGTGCAATCCTGCTGCTGACCACTTTTTTGCTGCTGTTCTCATTTGCGCTGGCAGAGCGCGGCGTGCTGCGCGGTGACGCCTTTGTGGTGGCGGCCATCGTGCTGCTGGTGGCGCTGGTTACCACCTTCGTGCTGTATCCGGTACTGAGCATGTTTGTCGCCTCAGTACAGGACGTGGACGGTTCCTTTAAACCGGACGGGATGATCGCCAGTATTCAGGATCCGGCGATCTGGAGCCTCGGCTGCCTGACCGGCAGCGGCGGCTGTGGCACCGCCTGGCGCACGCTGTGGCTGGCGCTGATGACCGCCGGAGGCTCAACGCTGCTCGGTCTGGCCTTTGCACTGGCGGCAACCCGTACGCCGCTGCCGTTTAAAAAAGCGCTGCGCATGCTGACCGTGCTGCCCATTATCACGCCGCCGTTTGTTATTGGCCTCGCGCTGATGCTGCTGTTCGGTCGCGCTGGCGTGGTCACCGAGCTGCTGGCAACGCTGTTTGGCATCGAACCGGGTCGCTGGCTGTACGGGCTGACCGGCATCTGGATAGCCCAGGTGCTGTCGTTTACGCCCATCGCCTTCCTGGTGCTGATTGGCGTGGTCGAGGGCGTCAGCCCGTCGCTGGAAGAAGCTTCCCAGACGCTGCGCGCTAACCGCTGGCGCACCTTCCGCTATGTGTCCCTGCCGCTGATGGCCCCGGGGCTGGCCAATGCGTTCCTGATCAGCTTTATCGAGAGTATGGCCGACTTCGGCAATCCGATGGTGCTGGGCGGCAGCCACGGCGTACTGTCGACGGAGATCTTCTTCTCGGTGGTCGGGGCGCAGAACGACCCGAGCCGGGCGGCGGTGCTGGCAATGATCCTGCTGTGCTTCACCCTCAGCGCCTTTATTCTCCAGCGCCTGTGGCTGTCGGGTAAAAACTTTGCCACCGTCACCGGCAAAGGAGACTCCGGCCAGCACTGCGGGCTGCCGCGCGCGCTGCGCTACGGCGTCTATGCGCTGGTGATCCCGTGGGGCCTGTTTACCCTGGTGATCTACGGCATGATCCTGATTGGCGGCTTTGTGCAGTCGTGGGGCCTGGACAGCAGCCTGACGCTGGCGCACTACGCCCGGGCCTTTGGCTTCCACTGGGGCGAAGGGCACCGGGCCTTTGGCTTCCACTGGGGCGAAGGGCAAATGGTCTGGACCGGCGTGGCCTGGAACTCGTTCTGGACCACGATGGAGATTGCCCTGATCGCCGCGCCACTGACTGCCATCGTTGGCCTGCTGACTGCCTGGCTGATCGTGCGGCAGAAGTTTGCCGGACGTCAGACCTTCGAGTTTATGCTGATGCTCAGTTTCGCCATTCCCGGCACGGTCATTGGCGTCAGCTACATCATGGCCTACAACCTGCCGCCGCTGGAGATCACCGGAACCGCGCTGATCCTCGTGGCGTGCTTTGTCTTCCGTAACATGCCGGTGGGCGTGCGCAGCGGGATTGCCGCGATGAGCCAGCTCGACCGCAGCCTGGATGAAGCCTCGCTGACGCTGGGGGCCAGCAGCTTCCGCACGCTGCGGAAGGTGATCCTGCCGCTGCTGAAACCGGCGATCAGCGCCGCGCTGGTGTATGCCTTCGTCCGCGCGATCACCTCCATCAGCGCAGTGATTTTCCTTGTCAGCGCGCAGTACAACATGGCCACCTCGTACATCGTAGGCCTGGTCGAAAACGGAGAATACGGCGTAGCTATCGCCTACTCCTCCGTTCTTATTGTGGTGATGCTGGCGGTGATTATCACTTTCCAGCTGCTGGTCGGTGAACGCCGCCTGCGCCGCGCCACCCGCATTGCTGCAGCCCCGGTGGCCACGCCCCCGGCTTTACATCAGGAGAGTGCCGTATGACGACCATTCGCTCAGGCTCGGTGGTATTTGACAATGTCACCAAACAGTTTGCCGATTTTAACGCGCTGCCCGGCCTGTCGATGACCGTGGAGCCGGGCACGCTGGTGACGCTGCTCGGGCCCAGCGGCTGCGGCAAAACCACCACGCTGCGCCTGCTGGCCGGGCTGGAGCACCCCACCTCCGGGCGGATTCTGATTGGCGGTAAGGATGTCACCCATCTGCCCGCCAACGAGCGCGACGTGGCGATGGTGTTTCAGTCTTATGCTCTATTCCCGCACATGAACGCGCTGGATAACGTGATGTACGGCCTGCTGTCCGGCGGGCTGTCCAAAAAAGAGGCGCAGGATCGCGCCCGTGAAGGGCTGAAGCTGGTCGGGCTGGAGAGCATGGGCCAGCGCTTACCGGCGGAGCTGTCGGGTGGCCAGCAGCAGCGTATCGCCGTGGCGCGTGCGCTGGTGCTGGAGCCGCAGGTGCTGCTGCTGGACGAACCGCTTTCTAACCTGGATGAACGCCTGCGCCGCCGCGTGCGCACCGAGATCCGCGACCTGCAGCAGCGCCTGGGCTTTACGGCGGTGTACGTTACCCACGATCAGGAAGAGGCACTGGCGGTTTCCGATAAGATAATTGTCATGAAAGAGGGGCATATTGCCCAACAGGGTGCGCCGCAGGAGCTGTATCAGTCGCCCGCCTCGGTGTTTATCGCTGATTTTATGGGCGAAGCCAATATCCTGCCCTGCGATATTCGCCGGATAGAAGGCAATGAAGCCGTAGTGGCTCTGGGCAACCGCGAGTATCGCGTTCCCGGTGCTCACGCCCGCCCCGGATCGGCGCAGCTGTCGGTGCGGCCGCAGTTTATTACGCTGCGTACCGATCCGACCGGGGCGCTTAACGGCGAAGTCACCCACAGCACCTGGCTGGGGGATCATATTGAATATGAAGTTCAGACCGCGCTGGGCGCACTGTTTATTATCGATGTACAGATGGAAGGCCAGCTGGCACCGGGCACCGGTGTCGCCGTGGATTTCAAACCTCAGGGTCTGGCGCTGATTGCCCAGTGATCCCTCTTTAATAAGGACTGCATATGAGTGACGATATTTCCCGCCGCCTGGCGCTGGCCGAACGGGTGGCACGCGAGGCTGGCGCTAAAGCGCTGGACTTTTTTAACCGCCGCGACCAACTGGTGATTGAAACAAAACGCGATGCCCAGGATGTGGTGTCGATTGCCGATCGCGACGTTGAGCAGCTGATCAGCGGACAGATTGCCGCCGCCTTCCCGGAAGACGGTTTTCTCGGTGAAGAGTTCGGCTTAAAGGCGGGTCAGTCGGGTTTCACCTGGGTGGTGGACCCGATTGACGGCACCAGCCCGTTTGTTAACGGCATGCCGAACTGGTGCGTATCGATTGCGGTGATCGCCGGCGGTGAGCCGGTGATTGGGGTGATTATGGCTCCGTGTCAGCAGGAGTGCTTTGTCGCTGCCCGTGGCCAGGGCGCAACGCTCAACGGCAGGCCGCTGCGCGTGGACCCGGCGCGTACCATGCAGAACCATGTCACCGGCTTTGGTGCCAACAGCTATGTCACCCCGGAGCGGGTGGGTGAAATTGCCGCCGGGATTATCGCCGTCGGCGGTAATTTCTTCCGTAACGGGTCAGGAGCGATGATGCTGGCTTATGTGGCTGCCGGACGTCTGGTCGGCTATTACGAACCTTATATGCACGCCTGGGACTGCCTGGCGGGTTACTGCCTGGTCAGTGAGGCTGGCGGCTGGACGCACCCATTCAACACCGAGGGTGACCACCTGCTGCGCGGAGCGCCGGTGCTGGCGGTGGCACCGGGAGCCAGAGACGATCTGTTGGATATTGCCCGGCTGTAATCCCCTCTTCGCAGCGCTGTCCCCGCGATAGCGCTGCGTCTGCCCCGCCGTTCATACTTCGCCAGAGGCCGAAGTATTGCTGTTTTTATTGCGTAATCTGGTGGCTCACCCTGACAGAGAGCGTACTGATGATCGCCGTCCTTTTTGAAGCCGAAATAAGCCCTGACGGGCAAACACGTTACCTGCATCTGGCCGCAGAACTGAAACCGCTGCTGGAGGAGATTGACGGGTTTATCGCCATCGAGCGTTTTCGCAGCCTGGCCTGCGAAGACCGGATCCTGTCACTGTCCTGGTGGCGGGATGAAGCCGCCGTACTGGCCTGGAAACAGAATATCTTCCACCAGGCCGCACAGCGTGAAGGTCGCGAGTCGATCTTCTCTTATTACCGTATCCGCATTGCTCAGGTTGTGCGCGACTACGCCTCTGATACGCAAGGACTACAGCATGTTTGATCTCCATATCCTGTTACCCAATACTCCCGGGGCCCTCGCCGCCCTGGCTGGCCTGCTGGGGCGTAACGGCATCGGGCTGGAAGGCGGTGGTGTGTTCAGCGCCGGTGAGGTCAGCCATGCACATTTTCTGGTGGAAGAAGGCCCGCGCGCGCGTCAGGTGCTTGAGGCGGCGGGATTTCAGGTAGAGAATGTCTGCCAGCCGCTGATCCGCAAGCTGCCGCAGCTTCGCCCGGGGGAATTGGGCGAGATTGCCGCCGCGCTGGCCGGGGCCGGGGTCTCTGTTTTCACACAGTACAGCGATCATGCTAATCAGTTAATCCTGGTGACGGATAACCCCGCCGTCGCCGAACGCGTGACCCGACCCTGGGCCGTAACAGCAGAGTAAATATGCAGAAACTGACGGTAGTCACCGATGATGAACCGCTGCTGGAGTCGGCTATGGTCGCCGTGGCGGCGGCCCTGGCCGAGACATCCCGGGTCAAAATGCTCTGTGCCTTAATGGACGGGCGGGCGTGGACGGCTACCGAGTTAAGCGCGGCGGCCGGTGTCGCCTCGTCCACCGCCAGCGCCCACCTGGCGCGACTGGTACAGAGTCAGCTGATCGTCTGCCTGTCCCAGGGGCGGCACCGCTACTACCGGCTGGCGGGCAGTGATATTGCGCAGCTGATTGAAACCATGATGGGTGTCTCATGGCGGCGCGTCCCCGGCCCGGTATCCCGTACCCCACTTGATATGCGTTTTGCCCGGACCTGTTACGATCATCTTGCAGGAGAAGTGGCGGTACAGATTTATGATGCCATGCTCAGGGAACAGTGGCTGACCGGTGATGGCGCGACGCTGACCGCCGCCGGCAGACTGAAACTGGCGGACATGGGGATCCCACCAGAGGCGGCCACGCGGCGTAAAAACTGCTGCGCCTGTCTGGACTGGAGTGAGCGATGCTTTCACGTGGGCGGCTACGTGGGGGCCGCGCTGTTTCAGCACGGCGAAAAACAGGGCTGGCTGACGCGCACACCCGGCTACCGCGTGGTAAAACTCACCGCAAAAGGCCGTCTGCAGCTGAATAAACACTTTTCTCTTTCCCTGTAATTTATTCTCTTTTCTGTTCTGACAGCCCTCCACGCCGGGTAAACGGGCTGTCGTCTGCGGCTCCCTGCGCCCGCCTGACCCTGTCCTGCCGTATGATCCCACGGGCAGCCACCGGGGCGTTTATTGACATTCCTCCGGCAACGTATGACGCTGATCATCATCCTCCCCACGATTTGCAGATTAAAATAAGGCTCCCGGATGAAAAAGACCTTTGTATTAGCCCCTGACTCCTTTAAAGAGAGCATGACCGCAAAGCAGGTCTGCATCGCGATGGAAACCGGACTCAGACGCGTCTTCCCTGATGCCCGCTATCTTCACGTTCCCATGGCAGACGGCGGCGAAGGCACCACCCAGTCGCTGATTGATGCCACCGGCGGACAGCTGATTTCGCTTTCGGTGACCGGCCCGCTCGGGACCCCGGTCACCGCCTGCTTCGGCATCATGGGCCGGGGGGATACCGCGGTGATTGAGATGGCCTCGGCCAGCGGCATTCATTACGTGGATCAGCACACCCGCAATCCGCTGCTGACCACCAGCCGGGGCACCGGAGAGCTGATCCTGGCCTGCCTCGATCGCGGCATTAAAAAAATCATTCTCGGGCTGGGCGGCAGCGCCACCAACGACGGCGGTGCGGGGATGGCGGAGGCGCTGGGTGTCGGCTTTTTCGATCGCCAGGGCAACCGGCTGCCAGCGGGAGGCGGCGCGCTGGGCGCGCTGCATCATATTGATATCACCGCGCTGGACAGCAGGCTGGCCGGTGTCGACATTCAGGTGGCCTGCGATGTGACCAGCCCGCTGTGCGGCCCCGAAGGCGCATCCGCCGTCTTCGGGCCGCAAAAAGGAGCCACCCCGGAGATGGTCGCCCTGCTGGATCGCAACCTGGCACACTACGCGGCAGTTGTGTCACAGCAGTTGGGTAAGGACGTGGCCACCCTGCCCGGCGCAGGTGCCGCTGGCGGCCTGGGGGCCGGACTGATGGCGTTTACCCCCTGCACGCTGCGTAAAGGAATTGACATTGTTGTCGAGTACAGTGGCCTGAGCGACAAAATGGCCGGCGCCGATTTTTGCTTCACCGGTGAGGGCCGTATTGACAGCCAGACCCGTTTTGGCAAAACGCCTTACGGCGTGGCCCGGATTGCCAGCCAGCATAATGTGCCGGTGATTGCCGTGGCAGGCAGTATTGGCGATGATGTGGCGTCACTCTATGACACAGGTATTGATGCGATTTTCGGTATTATTCCGCACGCGGCGGATATTCATTCGCTGATGCAGGAAGGCCAGCAAAATATGGCGCGCACCTGTGAAAACATTGGCCGTTTAATTAAAAAAACCACTGCAAGCTGACTTCACACCCCGCGCCGCCTGATCCGTCAGCGAGCCGGGGCGCTAACATGAAATTTAACCAAGGATGTGATCATGTCTGAAGTATTAAGACGCACGAAAATTGTTGCCACCTTAGGCCCGGCGACCGATCGTAACAATAACCTCGAGAAAATAATCCAGGCCGGGGCCAACGTCGTCAGGCTGAATTTCTCTCACGGCTCCGCCGATGACCATATTGCCCGCGCACAGCAGGTCCGCGATGTCGCCCACCGCCTTGGCCGTCAGGTGGCGATTTTAGGCGATCTTCAGGGGCCGAAGATCCGCGTTTCGACCTTTAAAGAAGGTAAGGCGATGCTGACGGTGGGCGAGGTGTTTATCCTCGATGCACAGCTGGAAAAAGGGCTGGGTGATAACCAGCGCGTCGGCATCGACTATAAATCCCTGCCGGGCGACGTGGTGCCCGGCGATATCTTACTGCTGGACGACGGCCGCATTCAGCTGCGCGTGCAGCGCGTGGCGGGTAGCGAAATTTTCACCGTGATTACCGTCGGCGGAGTGTTATCCAATAACAAAGGGGTGAATAAGCTGGGCGGTGGGCTGTCCGCCGATGCCCTGACCGAAAAGGACAAAGCCGATATTCTCACTGCCGCCAGAATGAACGTCGACTATCTGGCCGTGTCGTTTCCACGCAGCGGGGAAGACCTTCGCCTCACCCGTCGGCTGGCGCGGGAAGCGGGCTGTAAGGCGCTTATTGTGGCGAAAGTGGAGCGCGCCGAAGTGGTCGCCAGCGAGGAAAGCATGGATGATATGATCCTCGCCTCGGACGTGATTATGGTGGCGCGCGGCGATCTGGGCGTCGAAATTGGCGATGCCGCACTGGTCGCGGTGCAGAAACGCCTGATTGCCCGCTCCCGTCAGCTTAACCGCGTGGTGATCACCGCGACCCAGATGATGGAGTCGATGATCACCAATCCGATGCCCACCCGCGCAGAGGTGATGGACGTGGCGAACGCCGTTCTCGACGGCACCGATGCCGTTATGCTCTCAGCGGAAAGCGCCGCAGGCAGCTTCCCGGTAGAGGCGGTAACCGCCATGCATAACGTCTGCCTGGGGGCAGAACGGGTGCCCGGCACGACAACCTCTAAACACCGTCTGGAGGTTGAGTTCAGCAATATCGAAGAGATGACGGCGATGTCTGCCATGTACGCCGCTAACCACCTGACCGGCGTTAAAGCGGTGATTGCCATGACCGAGTCGGGACGGACAGCAAGGATGATGTCACGTATCACCTCACCTCTGCCGATCTTCGCCCTCTCCCGCCATCAGGCCACGCTGAATCTCACCGCGATGTACCGTGGCGTGACGCCAGTGCTGTTTAACGGTCATGCCGAAGGGGTGCAGTCGGCGCAGGACGCGATTGCCGTGCTGCGAGAGGCAGGTTATCTGAATTCAGGGGATCTGGTCGTGCTGTCGCAGGGTGACAGCGTCGGGCAGGTTGGCAGCGCGAATACCTGCCGCATCTGTCTTGTTGACTGAAAATGATAAGGGCCGATCGGAGAAAGATCGGCCCTTCAGGTTCAGGCTGGCCGGCTGTTTCGGTCAGCCCGCGTGATACAGCGGTTATTTCAGACGGTACGCCACCACGGCATCACCCGCTTTGGTTCCGAGTGAACCGTGTCCCCCTGCGGCAATCACCACATACTGTTTGTTATCACTGCCCATGTAGGTGGCCGGCGTTGCCTGACCACCCGCTGGCAGTTCAGTCTGCCACAGCAGTTCACCGGTGCTGACATCGTATGCGCGGAAGAAGTTATCTGCCGTTGCACCGTGGAACACCACGTCCCCCGCCGTGGTTAACGGCCCACCGTGTGCCACCATCCCCATCGGGAAGCCTATCGGGAAGCGGCCCGGCAGGAAGCTGGTGTTGAGGTTCTTCGTAGTGCCTACGCGGCGCAGCCACTCGGTTTTACCGGTTTTCAGATCCACGCCCACCATCCGACCCCACGGCGGTGCAATGCACGGAATGCCCAGGCTGGAGGAGAGCTGCTGGATGTGAATTGCGTAATCCCCGTCAAAGTTCTCATTCCAGTACGGCGTACCGTCTTTGGTGAACAGGCGCTGATCCGCATTAGCCGGGGTGCGTTTGATCAGGTTGTATTTGTACGCCAGACGCACCGGCGAAGCGATGAGGATCTGACGCTCAGGGTCGACCGCCACCGAGCCCCAGTTGAACACGCCAATGTTACCCGGGAAGATAATCGACCCGGCTTCCGTTGCTGGCGTCCACGGATTGCCGTCATAACGCAGTGACTTAAAGTCGATGCGGCAGGCCATCTGGTCAAACGGGGTCAGCCCCCACATCGCTTTTTCGGTCAGCGGTGCCGGAATAAAGTTCAGCGCGGAAACCGGCTGCGTCGGGGCGTATTGCTCACCGCTGATACCCTGCGTAGAGACGTCCACCTGGTTAACCGGATAGACCGGCTGCCCGGTCAGACGGTTGAGCACAAACAGGTTGCCGGTTTTGGTCGGCAGGATCACCACCGGCTGTTTCTGGCCCTGATAGTCAATATCCAGCAGCGAAGGCTGCGACGGATTATCGCGATCCCACAGATCATTTTTCGATGACTGGAAGCGCCATTTAAAGCGGCCGGTTTGCAGATCCAGCGCCACCAGCGTATCGCGGAATTTCTCGGTGTTACTGTTAGTATCACGACCGATACCGACTTCATCCGGCGAGGCATTGCCAAAAGGCACATACACCAGGCCATTTTTCAGGTCGGCACTCAGCGTTCCCCAGGCCACAGGCGTGTCCTGCGGGTAGTCCTGGCCAGCGGCAATCGGCTGCGTATTTTCCGGGTTGGCCGGATCGAAGTTCCATACCAGCTTACCGGTTATCGCATCATACGCGCGGATCACGCCGGACGGATTGCCCCTGTTGAAGCCGTTATCCATCACTGAGCCGCCCACAATCACCAGGTTACCCGCCACCAGCGGGGCCGCAGTCTGCATCAGCGCATGAGGGCGGACTTTACCCATATTGGCGTGCAGATCCACCACGCCGTTATCGCCAAAGTCGGCACACAGCTTGCCGGTATCCGCATCCAGGGCGATCAGATGGGCATCGTTGCTGGCATTGTAGATACGCTTGCGACATATCGCAGGCTGGGCTGCCGTCGCCTCTGCCTGCACACTGCTGCCGTCATAATAGCTCACGCCACGGCAGGTCTGATGCTGCTGCAGGTACGAGGCCTCTTTCGCTGGCTGATATTTCCACTTCAGCGCGCCCGTTTCCGGGTTCAGCGCGTGAACCTCATTGTGCGGGGTACAGAAATAGACCGTGTTGTTCACCTTGAGCGGCGTCGCTTCAAAGGTGTACTCAGTGGCATCTTTGGCCGCGTCACGCACGTCACCAGTATGGTACGTCCAGGCGACGTCCAGCTGGCTGACGTTGTCTTTGGTGATCTGCTTCAGGTCGGAGAAACGCAGACCATTGCTGGTGCCGCCGTAGGCCGTCCAGTCCCTGCCCGCCACCTCAGTATCGCTGCTCTGACGCTGGGTGGTGATGGTACCTGCCTGCGGCAGCGGATCGTAAAACATCATTCCCACCACCAGCGCCACGATCAGGATAACCGTAGTGCCGAGGAACGGATGAAAGCGGCGTCCCTGCTGGGGGTACAGCGGACGAACCACCCAGGGAAGCGCAAGCCACAGGCCGATGACCCCGATGATGTCGCCTCGGGGGATCCACTGCCATTTATCGAAACCGACTTCATAAATCATCCATGCCAGTACCGCCCACATCAGAAGAGCGTAAAGAGACAGCGCGATTCTCTTTCTCATCAACAGCAGGATGGCCGTGACTAACAGGCCAAGACCCATCAGCACATAAAAAGGTGTTCCGCCGACCAGCAGCAGTTTTGTCCCCATATAGAGCAGCGCAATCCCAACGATTGCGATGACTATACCGGTTATCTTGTTAAGCATTGGTATCCCTTAGTGTTAAAGTGCGTAATTATTAACTGACATATAATTACAACGTACTTACACTAATTTAACTAAAAAATTCCGATATAAACACAACTTTATTTGAATTGTTATCGGTAACCCTTCTCCGCTTCTGGCGGCATTTTTCTGCGAGCCCTGCCGAAAAGCGTAGAAAATTTCCCCTTCCCAGGCCGCCTTGCGCCCCGTTTCAGCCAGAGAAAACGTAGGATCCCGATGCATGTGCTTTTACGGGTATTTGAAAGTACGAAAGGCGGGAACGGCAGTGAAGAGTGAAAAAAAGCCGGTCATCAGATGACCGGCTTTGCGGGAAGATTAACGCACAATCAGGCCTAACAGGATGCCGACGGCACCGAAGTCAGAGTCACTGAAGGTGGTGTTCGCCAGGCCAATACTGCCCAGTACCGGCAGCAGGAACACCGGGATAAAGGTGATCAGCAGACCGTTGGTGAAGGCACCGAGAATCGCTCCCCGGCGGCCCCCCGTAGCATTACCAAACACCCCGGCGGCAGCACCAACAAAGAAGTGTGGTACCACGCCCGGAATAATCACCGTCATGTTCAGCGCATACAGCAGGAACATGCCCAGTACACCGGCCACAAAGCTGCTGAGGAAGCCCACCAGTACCGCATTCGGGGCGTACGGGAACACCACCGGGCAGTCGAGCGCCGGTTTGGCATTCGGCACCAGCCGGTCAGAGATCCCCTTAAACGCCGGGACGATTTCTGCAATCACCATGCGCACGCCCTGCAGGACGATATAAACACCGGCTGCAAAGGTGATGGACTGCATCAGTGAGAACATAAACCAGTTCTTACCACCGGCATTCATCTCCTTGACCGTTGACGGGCCCGCGACCAGGCAGGTAAAGATAAAGATGAAGAACATGGTAAAGGCGATGGCCACCGGCGTATCACGCAGGAACAGCAGGCTTTTCGGCACTTCCATATCTTCGGTCGATTTCTCTTTGTTACCAAACTTGCTGCCGATCCAGGCGGAAAGCAGCTGAGAAATGGCCGAGAAGTGGCCGAAGGCGACATCGTCTGAGCCGGTGACCTTCTTCATGTACGGATGAACAATCGCCGGGAAGAAGACCATTGAGACCCCCACCACCAGCGAACCCACGGCAATCAGCGGAACGCCCTTCATACCTGCCGTGGCCAGGATCACCGCCACCATCATTGACATAAACAGCGTGTGGTGACCGGTCAGGAAGATATATTTCCACGGAGTGAAACGGGCAATCGCAATGTTGATGACCATAGCGAAGAACATGATCATTGCCATTTCGGTACCGAAGCTCTTCTGCGCCACCGCCACAATCGCTTCGTTGTTCGGCACAACGCCCGGAATGCCAAAAGCATGATGGAAGATAGCCGCAAAGTCACCCAGCGATGACACAATCAGGCCCGCACCGGCACCGAGGATCAGGAAGCCCATGACGGTTTTCACCGTCCCTTTGATCACTTCCGTCGCCGGTTTCTTTTGCGCCACCAGGCCAATCAGCGCGATCAGGCCGACCAGAATCGACGGCTCCGATAACACATCACTCATTAAAAAACGGAAAAATTCCATTTTTGGCTCCCTGTTATAACGCGCCGAGCTCTGTCAGAGCCGCTGAAATACGCTCTTTCATTGCCACTTTGTCGACCATGTTTTTCAGGGAGACAATCTTACCGCCCACCTGCTGGGCGACCAGCTGCTCGGCAATGTCGGAGGTACCGACGAAGATGTCGCTGGCGGTCCCTTTGGCGGAACCGAGGTCAACATGGTCGACTTCTGCATTCACGCCCAGTTCTTTAACGATGCTCTTAATGCTCATTTCCATCATCAGGCTGGTACCTAAACCATTGCCACATACCACGGTAATTTTCATATTGTCCTCTGGAGATTATTAATAACGTGAAATAATGGATAAAATCTGCTCTGGCTGCGTCGCCGCCATCAGCGACGCGGTGTCCTCAGGGGTATCGAACAGATGGGCCAGCGCCGTAATAATGCCGATATGGCTGTTACTGTCGGTCGCGGCCAGCACGATCAGCAGATGCACCGGGTCGTTACCCTCTGAGTCGAAGTTAACGCCCTCGCGGATCACCGTCAGGCTGACGCCCATTTTGTTCGCGCCGTCTTCCGGACGCGCATGAGGCATAGCGATGCCGGGGCCAACCACGTAATATGGACCAATGGCCTCATGTGAGCGGTAAATCGCTTCGACATAGCGGGCTTCAATGGTGCCGTTATCACGCAGCGGCTGGCAGGAAAGTGAGACAGCCTGACGCCAGTCAGCACAGGCAGGGATAATCTGAACAACATCGGCTGTCAGTAATTCTTTAAGCATTGTTTGTCACCTCTCTCTAATCGCAGGAGCAGAGTAGTGCCAGAGCAAAGGGAATAATGTGACGGGCATCTAAAAAGATAACGCTAACTGTTATAACTATCATTAATTGTGACCGGCCTATCATCTGCCGGAGAATAAGTTGTTGCCGGATGTCGGTATCGGCACACTGCGAAGGTGCCATAAACAGGGTTGTAAAGGAGAAACCAGGATGCGCAAGCGTCGCGGCAGTGGCCGGGTAACGTTGCAGGATATCGCCGATTATGTCGGTGTCGGGGCCATGACTGTGTCGCGCGTCATGCGGACGCCGGAGCTGGTTTCTGAAAAAGTCCGCAATAAAGTAGAACAGGCCGTCAGCGTGCTCGGCTACGAAGCCAATACGGAAGCCAGCGCGCTGTCAGCGCAGGGGGTAAACCGCGTGACCCTACAGGATGTCGCGCGCCATGCCGGCGTCGGCCCGATGACCGTCTCCCGTGCGCTGCGCGATCCAGGCCAGGTCTCTGCGGCCTCGCTGGAGAAAATCCGCCAGGCCGTGGGGGAGCTGGGCTATGTGCCCAATCAGGCCGCGAGCAGTCTGGCCTCCTCGCAGCTGCACACCGTCGCGGTGCTGTACCCTTTTCAGCACGACCGCGCCAGCACCCGCTTTGTTCAGGCCCTGCAGCAGACGCTGAGTAAGCATCCCTTCCAGCTGATTATGGCCTGCCACGAATATCATCAGTATGGCGAAACGCCGCTGGTGGAAAAACTGCTGCAAAACCGCCCCTCTGCCCTCGTCCTGTTTGGCGCGCAGCTGTCGAAAAAGACCTGTGAGCTGATTGAATCCGCCGAACTGGTGACGGTGAACGTCTGCGGCGCGGAACGGTTTTCCGCCGACATCACCCTCGATATTGCCATCAGCGATGCCGCTGAACGCCTGACCGCCCATCTGCTGGATAAAGGCTATCGCCGTATCGGGTTTATCGGCGCGCAGACAGATAACCGCCTGCACAAACAGCAGCTTAATGGCTGGCACAAAGCGATGCTGATGCACTATCAGAATGCGGATCTGATGATTACCGTTCCGGATGCGCCAAGCCTGCAGTTTGGCCGCTATGCGCTGGGCCAGCTGTTGCAAAGCCAGCCGGATCTGGACGCGATTATTTGCAGCCATGAGGAGATCGCCTTCGGCGTGCTGTCTGAGTGCCAGCGCCGGCTGCTGAAGGTGCCTTACGACCTGGCCGTGGCGTGTCTGGATGGTTCTGACAACTGCGATCACACCTTCCCCGCCCTCACCTCCATGCGCCTCAATTACGAAAAGCTGGGACTCCAGGTGGGACAGCAGCTGATGGCGATGCTGGATGATGCCCCGTCGCCGCAGGAAGAACAGGTCAGATTCAGCCTGGAACCCGGGGCCAGCAGCTGAGGGGTTTCATGCGCTATCCTTTTGCTGTTATCTTCAGGTAGTCTGTGAGACAAACGTGCAAACGATTCAAGGAGATACCATGACTTACCCCGTAGCGCGATCCCTGACCGTCACTGAAGCGCTGGATAGCCTGGAAAACCATTACAACGCCGCCGTTGAGGCCCTGCGCGAGGCGATCACCGCTTTTGTCGCTGACGGCAGCCTGCCCGATGCGACCCGGCGCGCCGCCGGGCTGTTTGTTTACCCGCAGCTGCGCGTCACCTGGGATGGCGTGGCACCCTCGCAGCGTCTGACCCGTGCCTTCGGCCGCTTTACCCGCGCCGGAAGCTACAGCACCACCATTACCCGCCCGGCGCTGCTGCGCCACTACCTCAGCGAACAGCTGACCATGCTGACCGGTGAATATCAGGTGCAGATCGACGTGCTGCCGTCGCAGCAGGAGATCCCGTTCCCCTATGTGATTGACGGGTCCGGGCTGGCGCTGGATCGCAGTATGAGCGCAGGCATCGCCCAGCATTTCCCCACCACCGAACTGTCGCAGATTGGTGATGAGAACGCCGACGGGCTGCTGGTGCCGGGCGAAACGTTTCCGCTGTCCCACTTCGACGCGCTGCGTACCGACTTCTCGCTGGCCCGCCTGCGCCACTACACCGGCACCCCGGTGGAAGATTTCCAGCCCTACGTGCTGTTTACCAACTACACGCGCTATGTGGATGAGTTTGTCTCCTGGGCCTGCCAACAGATCGCGGATCCGGACTCCCCTTATCTGGCCCTCTCCTGTGCCGGAGGCACCACCCTGACTCACGACACGCCGCACCCGGAGCAAACGATCTCCGACCTGGCGTGGAAAAAGCACCAGATGCCGGCCTGGCATCTGATCGCCAAAGACGGCCAGGGGATCACGCTGGTGAATATTGGCGTGGGTCCGTCCAATGCAAAAACCATCTGTGACCATCTCGCCGTGCTGCGCCCGCACGCCTGGCTGATGATTGGCCACTGCGGCGGGCTGCGGGAAAGCCAGACCATTGGTGATTACGTACTGGCGCATGCTTATCTGCGCGACGACCACGTTCTGGACGCCGTGCTGCCACCGGATATCCCTATTCCGAGCATTGCCGAAGTGCAGCGCGCGCTGTACGACGCCACCAAACAGGTGAGCGGCATGCCGGGTGAAGCGGTGAAAGAGCGGCTGCGCACCGGCACGGTCGTCACCACCGACGATCGCAACTGGGAGCTGCGCTATTCCGCTTCCGCGCTGCGTTTCAACCTCAGCCGCGCCGTGGCGGTCGATATGGAAAGCGCCACCATTGCTGCCCAGGGCTACCGCTTCCGCGTGCCTTACGGCACCCTGCTCTGCGTCTCTGACAAACCGCTGCACGGCGAGATCAAGCTGCCGGGTCAGGCCAACCGCTTCTATGAAGGCGCGATCTCCGAGCACCTGCAGATTGGTATCCGCGCCATCGATCTGCTGCGTGCCGAGGGCGACCGCCTGCACTCACGCAAGCTGCGGACGTTCAACGAACCGCCGTTCCGGTGATGATCGATATTTAGGGTAAAACCGCTTATGCCTTTGAGGTAAGCGCTGTTTGGATAAATTCAGGATGCTATCCCGTTGAGGGATGGCATTTTTTTGTGTGGGTGTTAGGGGATGAATGGCGGGTAAGAGCGAAAAGCGGACATTGTAGTGGGGCCGGAAAAGTCGTGACGCCCCAACTGTAAAAGAGCTTTAATTTTGCTTGTTCTGGTAAAGATCCCAGCGATTGCCGTAGATGTCCTCAAACACAACGACTATCCCGTACTCCTCCTCCCGCGGTTCCTGGCAGAAGTGAACACCCTTTTCCTTCATGGCGTTATAGTCGCGCCAGAAGTCGTCAGTCTGCAGGAACAGAAATACCCGCCCGCCGCACTGGTTGCCGATAAAACCTTCTTGACGCTCGTTTGAAGCACGGGCCAGGAGAAGATTACAGTGGCTTTCGGGATTGGGCGTCACAACGACCCATCGTTTACCCGGTTGGGGCGTGTCTTCTACCAGCGTAAAGCCCAGCTTGTCGGTGTAGTAATCAATTGCACGGTCATAGTCGTCGACCACGATAGCCACATACCCCATGCATCGCTTTTGCGTTCTCATTTCTGCTCCATAAGATTTCAGACACTACTGACTTGAAGTAATTTTTTAACACAACCGAAAGCTATTAGCAGTATTGATGATTCCAAAATGACAATTTCCGCTTCTGGCACAAAAAAACGCCCGCACTTTTCCCGAACACTCTCAATCTCCCCCTCCCCCGCCTCTCACCTGTTACACCCGCACCCCGTTACACCTGTCACACCCTTACCCCTTTTCCTGCTTCTACGCCAACCCTCTTCTCAAAAAAATCAACAGGTTACCCAAACTCTCACTTCTGGCACGCTTTTCGCACTATGCAGCCCTGAGTTCCTGATCCGGCCCCATCAGTGGCAGTGGACAGGATGTAGACCAATCTCAAGGGAAAAGAAGATGAAAGCAGCACGTTGGTATAAAGCACATGACATCCGCATTGACGATATCGAAGAGCCTCAGGTTTCAGCCGGTAAGGTGAAAATCAAAGTGGCCTGGACCGGCATCTGCGGCAGCGATCTGCACGAATACCTCGCCGGCCCGATCTTTGTTCCGGTCGGCAAGCCGCACAAAATCAGCCACGACATTGCTCCTATCGTGATGGGCCACGAGTTCTCGGGCGAAGTGGTTGAGGTTGGTGCTGGCGTCAGTAAATTTAAAGCGGGCGACCGTGTGGTGGTCGAGCCAATCCTTGCGTGCCGCGAATGTGAAGCCTGCCGCGAGGGCAAATACAATCTGTGCGGCGACCTGGGCTTCCACGGTCTGTCCGGCGGCGGTGGCGGATTCTCGTCATTTACCATGGTCGATGAGCATATGGTGCACCGCATGCCGGACGGTCTGTCTTACGAACAGGGCGCGCTGGTGGAACCTGCCGCCGTGGCCCTGCATGCCGTGCGCATGAGCAAACTGAAAGCCGGGGATAAAGCGGCGGTATTTGGTGCCGGCCCGATTGGTCTGTTGGTGATCGAAGCCCTGCGTGCGGCGGGTGCCTCGGAGATTTACGTCGTCGAGCTGTCGCCGCAGCGCGCCGAAAAAGCCCGCGAGCTGGGGGCTAACGTGGTCATCGACCCGGGCAAGCAGGATGCGGTAGCCACCATCCGTGAACTGAGCAAAGGCGGCGTTGACGTGTCGTTCGAAGTGACCGGCGTGCCGGTGGTGCTGAAGCAGTGTATTGATGCCACCCGCTACGAAGGCGAAACCATCATCGTTTCCATCTGGGAGGGAGAAGCCTCGTTCCACCCGAACAGGGTGGTACTGGCCGAACGCAGTGTGAAAGGCATCATCGCCTATCGCCATATTTTCCCGGCGGTGATGGAGCTGATGACCCAGGGTTATTTCCAGGCCGACAAGCTGGTCACCAAACGCATTGAACTGAACGATTTGGTGACCGAAGGGTTCGAGGCGCTGGTGAAAGAGAAAAACCAGGTGAAAATCCTGGTCCGTCCACCGCAGTAACTGACTGCTCAGGGCAATCCCCCGCTGGGATTGCCCCACTCTCCCGCCCGGCCCCGTCCACAACGGCATTCATCTACCGCGCCATTAACGTGCGCGACGCTCACAGCCTGCCACAAAGCAAACAGAAGCTCAGGCTGACTCAGTGACCGTGCACCGTCAGCCCTACCAGCCGCATCACCATCGGACGTACAACAAGGATGCAGACAAAAGCCGACGGCATGGCGACTTTATAAGCATTCATCACATTTTCCATGTAATGTGGCCCGAGGCCCGATTCCGCCAACGTGATCACCAGGCTCATTAAAAACGCCATAATCGTTGCCATATACAGCGCAAATATATAGGGTGAAGCCGGTTTTGGCAGGCGGGTACGGGCACTATTTTTCGCAATAACAGGAGTCATCATCGGGTCCCTTTGGTGGGTGAGAGAAAAACAGCGACTAACCTAACAAGCCGGCCCGGGCGGCGGTAGAGCCGTTATGCTTTATTCATTATTAAGCAAATGTGACGAATCAGAGAGGGAGGGATCGATGGACGTATTGGGGCTGATCGGCAATTTTATCCGCGTGGTGGAAAACGGCAGTATTGCCGCAGCGGCCCGTGCCAGGGGGATGAGCCCGGCGGCGGTAAGCCAGAGTCTTTCCCGCCTGGAAACCCATCTGGGCGTGCGTCTGCTGTCGCGCACCACCCGCAGCATGACATTGACCGAAAGCGGGCAGCGTTATTTTGAGAAAGTGCGCCATATTCCGCATGATATCGACCTGGCCTCGCAGGCAGCATCGATGGAGTCCCGGCCACAGGGGCCCCTTTGCATCGCGACAACAGCGGCGTTTGGCCGCTACGTTATCGCGCCACTGATGCCCGAATTTAAAGCCTCTTTTCCCGATATTGATATTGAGCTTATCAGTACCGATCGCAACGTCGATCACCGGCTGGAAGGCGTTGACGTCAGTATCCGCATCGAGGCACAGCTGAACGATCAGCTGATCGCCAGGAAAATCGCCTCGCTGCCGTTTATCGTTTGTGCGGCCCCCGCTTATCTGGCGCGCGCCGGCCTTCCCCGCTCACCCGAAGACCTCAGCCGCCACGCCTGTCTGGTGTTCCGCTATCCGACAGACGGGCGTTTTCTTCCCTGGCATTTTACCGTCGACGGCCAGCCTGTTAACGCGAAGCTTAATCCGGAATTTATCAGCGATGATATTGATATTATTGCCAATATAGCCGTTAACGGCGGGGGGATTGCCCGGCTGGCCAGTTTTATTGCCCGGCCGCTGATCGCTAACGGCCAGCTCACAGCGTTATTCAGCGCAGACAACCGTGACGGGCGTTACTCCGAGTCTTCACCCATGAATATTTATGCCTGCGTCAATGAACGTTCGGCCCTGAACTCAAAAGTCAGGGCCTTTATGACATTTTTAGAAGACAAGATGTAAGACGATGCGCTGGCGGGCCGCCGGACTGCGCTACATGAACAGTGCCCGGTGCAGGCGAACGAGATAATCCGCATCTGGGTTGGTTTTGTTGTCCCCCATCCGCTCCTGAATCGCCGCCACCGCCAGATCCCGTCTGGCCGGTAAACGCGCTATCTCCGCAGAGGCCAGTGCAGGTCCCATCTCTTCCCGGGTGAGATCGGTACAGTAGCAGGGCGCACCGGGCTGCTGTCGCCAGGATTCGGCCAGCGTTCCTGCATCGAAGGGATCGAAACCGGTGTCATTCACCAGATCCATAATCACCGTGCGGCGCTGCAGGGTATCGCCCGCCACGGGAATGGCCAGCCGTGCCGCGCTTTTGCCAGGCAGGCCTTTCTTCACCAACGAGTCCGAACCGATTGCGTTCCACGCCTTGACGATTGGTCGCCCCAGCAGCCCGGCAACCCACAGGCTTTCAACCTGCCCGTTAACGATCGCGCTGATGGTGCCGTCCCGATGCGGGTAATAGTTCGAGGTATCGGCAATAATCACGTCTTCAGGCAACTGTTGAATAAGCGGGACGAGATCGCTGAGCCGGGTCAGCGGTACCGACAGGATCACCACCTTCACCTCTGCCAGCGCAGCGGCGGCGTCCGTGGCAACCGCGCCCGTGGCAAGCACCTCTGCGGCGATCGTTTCTGGCCCACGGGAATTGGCCACCCTGACGCGATGACCGGCGGAGGCCAGTGTGCGCGCCAGCGTTTTGCCGATGTGACCGGTGCCGAGGATGCCGATACGCAGATTTTCTGTGTGTTTCATATTGTGTTCCTCATGCTCAGGCAGTGACCGCCCGGTTACGTTCAACAATGGCCTCATGCGTGAGCCTGTCGCCCGCTGACATAAATTCCTGCAGCAACGCCTCTCTGTTCAGCGGGGCACGTTCTTTATCGGCCACCTGAAGCGCCGCACGCAGCCCGTCACTGTCCAGTTCCGTGCAGTAGGCAGGCGTACCGGGCTGCTGCCGCCACGATTCACTGAGCGTGCCGCCGTCAACGGCATCAAAACCGGTGTCACTGACCAGCGACATCACCACGGATTTTGCTGCAGGACTGTCGCCAGCTACCGGGATGGCGATACGCGTTGCAGAACCGGCAGCCACGCCTTTTTCCTTCAGCGTCGCGGCAAGGACAGCATTCCACGCCTTCACCACGGGACGCTGCAGGAGGCCACTGGCGTAAACACTCTCAGGGGTGCCCTGGCGGAGCGCCTCAATGTCGCCATCGCGGAAGGGATAGTAGTTGGCAGTATCAATGACAATCACCGCTGGCGGCACGTCACGCAACAGGGTGGCCAGTTCAGCATGTTTATCAAAAGGCGTAGAGAGAATGATCACCTCAACATCGCGAACGGCCTCCTGACGTTCTACCGCCGTTACCCCCAGCTGACGCGCCAGTTCCGCGATGGTATCCGGGCTTCTCGAGTTCGCCAGCTTAACGGTGTGACCACACCCGGCGAGTTTATGCGCCAGCGTTGAGCCAATATTTCCCGCGCCGATAATGCCTATGTTCATAAGTACACCTTAGGGTCTGAGTGGAAAAATATTATTTTTCAGCAGGATGCGCGAAATTGTTCAGGGTGTCGCGCAGCGCCACCAGCTCTGTCTCTGATAACTGACAGGCTGATTTAATGCGGTCGGTAATGCGCCACAGTTCGGTTTGCAGGGCACTCCCCGCCTCCGTCAGGGTAATCAGCACCCGCCGTTCATCGCTGCGGTCCCGCGTGCGGCAGATGTGCCCGGCGGCCTCCAGCCGTTTGAGAACGGGCGTGATGGTGCCAGTGTCCATACCGAGCTGGGTTCCGATGTCCCCCACCGTGCGCGGCGTGCCGTTAAACAGTTCAAGCATCACCAGATACTGAGGGAACGTGAGGCCCAGCGGATCGAGAAAAGGCTTATGCAGCCGGTTCATGCGGTTCGCCGCGCCGTATAACGCGAAGGAGAGTTGGGTACCGATTTGCTGTGGTGTCTGCATCTTCATTTCCGGTTTTTATCTGTTGCTTGATTATCTAGTGCGCTAGATAAAAGAGTAGCGCAGCTTTTTCCCCGGATAAAGGGTCAGGTATGGGTATTTTGTGCGGTATGAGAAGCCGGTGTCCGGCAGGTAAAGCGGTAAACCGGGGGCTATTTTCGCAGGCATCCCGCCCGCTCAGGCCTCCGGTCGTTCAGATAATGACCGTGCGGGATGAGCCGGGTCATCCCTGCGCGAGTTGTGCGATGATCGCCTCCGTGACGTCATCCCGCAGATGCGGAGACGGCGCTGGCAGCCTCTGCGCCACGCTGACGGTTTTCGCTGCCTGATAAAAGCGCCCACTGCCGAGTGCCGCTTCAAACTGATTCGCCAGACGATGCGCCGCCGTCAGATCGCAGTCCACCAGCAGCACCGCGTGCGCCAGAACTACATGGCGACGCGGCCCGTCGAAGGACTGGCCGGGTATCGCCTGCCAGTACTGCGCAGTGCCGGCAATTTTACGTGCCGCCGTGCCCTCCCCGCACGCAAGGTTAAACCGCCCGTCGCAGAACGATCCTTCCACCGCCTGCCAGTGGGTGGCCACCCCTGTCTCTGCCAGCGCGGCGCGCAAAATACCACACAAATGGTGATACACCCCTTCGGCGGCTTCGCCGAGCGTGAGCGCCGTCGGGTACGCCAGGCTGAGGTTGAGGATCCCCGGCCCCTGCGGCACCAGACCGCCGCCGGACTTACGTAAAAACACCGGGCAGCCGTCAGCCGCGAAGGCGCCACGCACCGCCTCCAGCCGCGCAAAACGCCGGTAGCTGGCGGGCACCACCAGTGACTTTGGCCCGGACCAGATACGGGCGACTTTCTGACCGGCGGCGGCTAACTCAAACAGCCCACTCTCGGCCTGAGTCGGGTCCGCACAGTGCTGCAGTCCCCCTTCAGGAAGTGAAAACGGCCCCTCACCTGTAACAGGAGAAAATGCTTTCATCATTCTCCTTCTGCGCCGCGATCCGGGGCGGTATTCGGCGACTGAATGCCGTAGCGCTGCATCCGGCGGTAGAGCGTCATGCGGCTGATGCCCATCTGACGCGCGACCGCGCTGTGGTTCCAGCGTGCGGCCCGCAGGGACTGCAGCAGAAGCGCGGCCTCCGGTGGGATATCCGTCAGGAGCGACGCCGGTTCAGCAGGGCCGGTCAGGGTTTCCGGCAGATCCTGCGCCGTTATCTCACCGCCGTCGCTCATGGCCACCGCATACTCCAGCGCATTACTGAGCTCGCGCAGGTTGCCCGGCCACTCATGCTGATGCAGACACTGGCGGGCTGCGACCGTCAGCGAAGCCCGGTTGCCCAGCAGCTTATCAATCAGCCAGTCGAGATCGTCGCGGTGACGCAGCGCCGGCAGGGAGATCCGCGCCCCCTGTAAACGATAGAACAGATCGGCACGGAAACGCCCCTGTTCAACCCGCTGCTCAAGCGCGTGGTGGGATGCGGAGATAATGCGGATATTGACCGGCACCGGACGCGATGCCCCCACCGGCAGCACCTCCTGTTCGGCCACCACGCGCAGCAGACGCGTCTGCATCTCCAGCGGCATATCACCGATTTCATCGAGGAACAGCGTACCGCCATCGGCCTCCTGGATCAGCCCGCGTCGGCCCCGGCTGCCGGCACCTGAAAAACTGCCCGGCAGGTGGCCAAACAGCTCACTTTCAATCAGCGTCGGGGCTATTGCAGCACAGTTCACTGCAATAAACGGCTGCGACCGGCGCGCGCTGGCCTGGTGAAACGCCCGGGCAAAATACTCTTTGCCACAGCCGGTTTCACCGTGTACCACCAGGTGCAGGGACGCGTTCAGCAGGCGTGACGCACGCTGTAACTGCTGTTCAAAAGCCGGATCGCCCCCGGTCAGTGACGCCAGTGGGGCGGGTAGCGGCGCTGGCACGGTAACGGCCTGCCGCTGAGGCCGCGTTGCCGGTTGTACCGCCGTCACGTACAGCCGCTCCCCGCTGTTGATCCGCTGCAGCTGGCCGTAACGCCCGCTGGCGCTGGCCAGCCAGTCCGGCAGGCGGTCAACCGAGGTGTGAAACAGCTGTTCGATTGGCATGCCCGGCAGCACACTGCGGCTGTGGGGGGATGGCGCGGTCAGGCCCAGATCCTGTTCCAGCATCCGCTGCGCACGGTGATTGTGCCCCACCAACCGGCCGCCTGCATCGATAGCAATCAGATAATCCGGGCTGACCTCCATAAACGGCGTTTCCGCACTGAGCTTCAGTATCCAGTCGTGACGGTGCCGGTACTCAAACCAGGCATTTTCTATCCGCTGCGCACAGAGCCTGGCAAGCTGCAACGCCAGCTGCTGACCGGCTTTTGGCTGCGGCGAGGTCAGCGCAGAAACATCGAGGATGGCGTAAAGCTGTCCCTGGGGATCGAACAGCGGCACCGCCGAACAGGAGAGCGCGATGTGGGTGGCATCGAAATGGTCATTATGATGGACGGTCAGCGCTTTTCCGGTTGCCAGCGCCGTGCCGACCGCACAGGTGCCCGCCCAGGCCTCCGACCAGTGTGCGCCCAGAAACAGCCCGGCGCGACGCAGGCTGATTTCTGCACTGTCATCACCGTAATAGTCGACCGTCACCCCCGTGGCATCCGTCAGCAGCAGGACATAGCCCGCCGGCGCAATCTGCCGGTAGAGCGCCTCCAGGCCGTGACGGGCAATGTGGCGAAACTCCTCCAGCTGCTGGCGGTGCTCACGCAGTTCATGCCACGGCAGGATCCGCGCCGCCTGCATCCGGCTGGGATCCAGCCCGTGATGGTCGACACAGCGCTGCCACGAGTCAAGGATCGTCCGATCGTGCTGGCGCAGCGCCAGGGAAGAGGCGTGCTGGCTGACGGTGGCGGCCACGGCGGCGATATGTTCACGCTGGCTATGATTCAAGACACTCTCCTCAGGAACCTGCGCGGAGGCGCAGTGGGGTGGCAGACTCTCCGCTGCCGACGTTATTTATCAATACGGTAACGGGATCCCGCCAGCAGCAACGACACCCCTGTGACAATCTGCCACAGGGTGATGGGATAGACAGCGGCCCGCTCAATCAGGCCGACATGCACGGGTACCCAGGGGATCGCCAGCATACAGACCAGGCCACAGACCCCCAGTATCAGGCTGAAAGACGCATAAACCCAGGATACTCGCCGCCCTGCCAGGCCCACGGCGATCAGGCAGAGGTTACCGCCGCCAATCGCCATGACTGCACCAATCTGATGGAGCGTGATGCCTGCCGCCGGGCCGCCGCTGTGGAACAGCGCAATTAACACTCCGCCGGTGCCGTGAAGACCGCCTGCCAGCAGCGCGGCCCCACCGGTCAGTCCGGGGATCTGCCGGCGCAGCAGCCCGCAGGCCAGTATAAACAGCAGCCCTTCCGCCGCAAAGCCAGCATTCATCACGTCGTGCAGCGGGGAACAGATTTGTGGCCCGCAGCCCGGGATCCCCAGGTCGCTGATATAGTTGTAGCTGTAACGATAGGCCGGGTGATGCCAGGCCAGGGCGCTGAGGCGTTCTGCCAGCAAATACAGCAGCCCACCCACAGCAAAACAGAGTGCGCCTGCACGCTGACGGCCCGTTAATGACAACATAGTCTTCTCCTGTTTCGGCTGCGCTCAGTCTGACAGAGCGCCCAAAAAAAACCACCCCAACGGGGTGGTTAACGGGCAATCATTCTGCACTACAGCGTCTCGCCGTCATGCAGCGGTAAGCGTTGTCGCGGCCATTACCAGCGATAATTCACTGAGGCGACAACGTTGCGACCGGTACCATAGAAGCAGGCCTCACTGCCGCTGCAGGAGGCGACGTAGTGCTTATCGGTCAGGTTCTGCACGTTAAGCTGAACCGTGGTGCCTTTCAGGCTGGCCACCGCCTCGCCCAGTTCATACTTTGCCATGGCGTCGTACAGTGTGAAGTGCGGCACCTCGTCAGTCCCGGTACTGTCGGCAGGGGCATCGCCCGTGTAGCGCACGCCCGTCCCCACGGTCAGGCCGCTTAACACGCCATTCTGGAAGCTATAGCTGCCCCATGCTGAGGCCGCATGGCGTGGAATGCTGGCAGGGCTGTGCCCCAGCTGCGTGGCGTTGTACGTCTCTTTGGTAACTGCATCCGTATAGGTGTAGGCGGCAATCAGTTTCACTTCCGGCGTCGGCTGCGCATGAATTTCAGCCTCGACCCCCTTCGATTTAACCTTACCAATCTGCTCGTTATACTTGGTTACCGGGTTAACGGAGGTGATATTTTTCTGCGTAATATCAAACACGGAGACGGTCATCACCGTATTCGAGCCCACAGGCTGGAACTTCACCCCCAGCTCGGTCTGCTCGCCGGTCGTCGGTTTGAACGGATCGCTTCCCGGCTCGCCGGTGCTGAGGTTCGGCTCAAACGAGGTACTGTAACTGACGTAAGGCGACAGGCCGTTGTCAAAGGCATACAGCAACCCGGCGCGACCGGTCAGCTTATTGTCGTTCTGCTTCTCATCGGTCGCAGACAGACGGTTAACCGTGCGGATCTGGGACCAGTCATTCCGGCCGGAGAGCACCAGGTTCCAGTGGTTCCACTCCATCTGATCCTGCAGATAAACGCCCACCTGGTGAAGCTGCTTCAGCGTATTACTGCTTACACTCATATCACTCTCGTCCACGTCCACCCGGGTCGGGTTCGCCCAGTCAAGCTGATACTGGCTGGAGGTGTGACGGGACAGGGTGCTGGCAACACGGCTCCAGCGATAATCCAGCCCGCCCAGCAGCGTATGCCCGACGTCACCGGTCGCAAACAGCCCTTTCAGGTGGTTATCCACCCCCACTTCGTTGGTCATCACCGTTTCGTGCTGGGGGCGACGCTCAATAGTGTGATCGTTCACCGGAGAACTGGTGGTGTAGACCATATATTTATAGTCTTCATCACGATGGGTGTAACGGAGGTTCTGGGTGAACGACACGGCCTCATTGAAACTGTGGTCAAATTCATAGCCCACGGACGCCTGCTCCCGCCGGTTGCCGTAGTAATTCGGGTCGTTGATATTGAAATCATACGGAATATAGCCGGTGCTGGCCGCTTTCAGCGTCCCGGCCATCGGCAGGAAGTTGCGCGAACCGGCTTTCGGATCGTTCTGGTAGCTGGCGAGCAGGGTGAAACTGGTGTCGGCATCAGGCAGCCAGGTGATGGCAGGGGCAATGGCTACGCGCTCCTGCTTATTGTTTTTGACGTCTTCATGCCGGGTGCTGGCGATGCCGTTCAGGCGATAGAACAGCGTGCTGTCGTCGTCCAGCTGACCGCCGAAGTCAAAGGCAGCTTCCCCCTGATGATGATTACCGCTACTGAGCTGCACTTCACGCACGGTTTCCGCGGTTGGCCGCTTGCTGGTCATCACCACCAGCCCGCCGGGGCTGACCTGTCCGTATAACACGCCTGCCGGGCCGTGGACCATCTCCACGCGCTCTAACAGCCACGGGTCGATTTGCCCTGCGCCACCGCTGGAGCTGGAGAGGCCGTAGTGCAGGCCATCCAGCAGTTTCGGCGCATAGCGAAAGCCCCGGCTGATAATTTCGTCGTTACGATTGGAGTTACCGCGGTAATTAGTGACCACGCCGCTGGTGTAGCTCAGCGCATCAGACACCGAAGCGGCCGCCTGGTCATCCATCTGTTCGCGCGTCACGACAGAGATCGACTGCGGCGTTTTGCGCAGCGGCGTGGCCGTTTTGGTGCCTGCCGCACTCTCCTTTGCCACCAGCCCGCTGCTACGTCCGGTGACGCTTTCACGGGTTTCTGCCGTCACGGTCAGGGTATTTTCTGTGGCGGCCTGAGACACCGGTACGCCCACCAACGCTGAAGCCACTAACAGGCGCAAACTGGCCTTGCCGGAGGTTACTGCCACACCAGGTCGTACCTGGGCTTTCATCATTTTAGTCATGAATTGTCATCTCGTCTGAAACAGCCTTGTCTGCGAAAAGCACCGGTAAAGCCCACCCATCCATTAATATTTCTGACTGGCGAGGGCTGAATCCCAGCGTGGCGCGAGTCATGCCTGCCCGCACTCACCCCGCGATCAGGGTAAAAAAACCTGACAAAATACAGCGTTATCGCGGCATTAAGCGAAGTTGCGATGCATAGTAATGCAAATGTAAATCACTCTCAATAGCATTTGCATTAGCTTTGCTTACCTTCGCACCGCCCCCGTCCTCGCCGGTAAATGCAACGACATGTAAAATAAAGAAAATTAACGTGTCAAAAGAGAGATGATCTCTGCGCGCGCCGGAATGCGCAAACTGCGGGGCAACAGACAGAGGACAGGTAAAAAAAAGCCACCCCGTTGGGATGGCTGAATGAGGAGGCTAAACGCTGGTCTGAGCGGGGATTACCAGCGGTAGTTAACGGAGGCGACAAACGTCCGCCCTGCCCCATAGAAGCAGGCATACTGACCGGCACAGGATGAAACGTAGTGCTTATCCGTCAGGTTTTGCGCATTAAACTGCAGCGTAGTGCCTTTCAGCGCCGTAACGGCCTGGCCCAGATCATACTTCACCATCGCGTCATACAGCGTGTAATGCGGCACAGTGTACTCGCCAATGTCATCCCCAGGTGCTTTCCCGACATAGCGAACCCCGGTGCCGACAGTCAGGCCATTCAGTGCGCCGTTCAGGAAGCTGTAGCTGCCCCAGGCCGACGCTGCATGGCGTGGAATGGCGTTCGGGCTGTGGCCCACTTCATCCGGGTCAGTGGACCTTTTGGTCACCACGTCGGTGTAGGTATACGCCGCGATCAGCTTAATTTCCGGGGTGGGCTGGATATGCAGTTCGGTTTCCACCCCCTGAGAATTCACCTTACCAATCTGCTCATAGGCGTTAGTCAGACGGTTGTAAGAGGAGACGTTCTTCTGGTTAATATCAAACCAGGAAACGGTCATCATGGCATCGACGCCTTTCGGCTGGAATTTCACCCCGACTTCGGTCTGTTCCCCGGTCGTCGGCTTCAGTGGGTCAGCCCCCGGTGCGGCCTGTTCCAGCACCGGCTCAAACGAAGTGCTATAGCTGACATAAGGGGAGATGCCGTTATCGAAGGCGTACAGCAGACCTGCACGACCGGTAAAGGCGCTGTCGTTATAGGTGATATCCGATCCGCCGGTGGTCAGATCCTGATTGCGCACCTGAGACCAGTCGTTACGACCGGACAGCAGCAGGTTCCAGTTATTCCATTCCAGCTGATCCTGCAGATACACGCCGTACTGATTCAGGGTCTTTTTGTTATTGGTCGCCAGCGCTAACAGACTTTCATCCACGTCCACGCGGCTCTGGGTCCTCCAGTCCATCGGGTAGCTGCTGCCGTAGTCCCGGTACATCTTGCTGTTGATATGCGAGTAACGATAATCAAAACCGGTCAGCACCGTATGCTGCACCTCGCCGGTGTCGAACACGGCTTTCAGCTGGTTATCGACATTGAACTCGTTGGTCATCTCCGTTTCATGCTGGGCCATACGCGTCAGGGTATGGTCGCCGTCGTCGACGTTGTACACCAGATATTTGTAATCTTCGTTACGGTGGGTGTAACGCAGGTTCTGGGTAAATGATACCGCCTCATTAAAACTGTGCTCCAGGCTGTAACCGATGGAGGTCTGCTGGCGCTTCGATTTGGCAAAGTCGGAATCGCTGACGTTCAGATCGTAAGGAACATAGCCCGCTGCAGTGGGATACAGCGTCCCCGCACGCGGCAGAAAGTTACGTGACCCCGCTTTCGGATCGTCCTGGTAGCTGGTTAACAGGGTGAAGCTGGTGTCTTCGTTTGGCAGCCAGGTCAGTGCCGGAGCAATCGCCATACGCTGCTGTTTGCTGTTTTTCACAAACTCGTTCTGGGTACTGCCAATGCCGTTCAGGCGGTAAAACAGCGTATTGTCATCATTCAGCTTGCCACCAAAATCAAAGGCCGCTTCGCCATAGTGGCGGTTACCGGTACTGAGCTGAACTTCATGAATGCTTTCTGCCGTGGGGCGCTTGCTGGTCATCAGCACCAGGCCGCCCGGGCTGACCTGGCCATACAACACCGAGGCCGGGCCGTGAACCAGTTCCACGCGCTCTAACAGCCAGGGATCGAGCTGCCCCGCCCCGCCGTTTTCTGAAGAGAGACCGAAGTGCAGACCATCCAGCAGCTTGGGAGCATAGCGAAACCCGCGGCTGATCACTTCGTCATTACGGTTGGAGTTACCGCGATAGGTGGCGACCACGCCGCTGGTGTAGCTCAATGCATCAGCCACGGAGCGTGCATCCTGGTCGTCCATTTGATCGCGCGTCACCACGGAGATCGACTGCGGGATTTTGCGCAGTGCCGTGGCGGTCTTGGTGCCGGACGCGCTCGCTTTCGCCACAATTCCTTTGTTGGGCGCAGTGACACTTTCCTGGCTTTCCGCCGTGACCGTCATCGTACTGTCGGCCCCGGTGGCGGCCTGCACGGCAGGGGCCATAAGCAGTGCCGATGCCAGTAATAAACGCGTGCTGTATTTATCAGAGAATGCTGCAATGCCTGGTGTTGCCTGCTTTTTAATTTTATTAAACATGTTCTGTTATCCCGTCTGAACAGACTTGCCGATAAAAAAAACGTTAAACCCCGCCAATTCATTAGTTGCGCTGATTGGCTGCGGCGGTCAGAAAGCACCCCCTTTGCCACTCCTGGCGTCAGTTCCTCTTCCCTTCTTAAGAAAACCCGTAATGACGTACAAATATCAGGCTCTTTAGAAAGTTGCGACGCATCTTATTGCAAATGCAAACTATTCTCAATAGTATTTGCATTAGCGTCATTTACTGTAAGAGCGATTAAAGTCTCTCGGTTTAAGTCATTAAATGTAAAACAAGGAAAATTATCGTGACAACACGGCACAGACCCGGGCCGCAGAGTCAGCCCGCAGGCCGCGCTGCAAAGTGGCTGGCCGCCGTTGATGCCGGTGAAGACCGCTGGTGGCAGGAAATCGCCGCGCACGGTACGCCACTGGTGGAAGCGGCGAGTGAAGGATGCGTCAGAATGACCTTTTTCTGGCGCGATCCGGCCGGCGACGAAAGCCGGTCAGCCACACGTCAGGTCTACATCGATATTAACTGCGTAACCGATCACCACAGCCCGCAGCCACAGAGTTTGCAGCGTTTACCCGGCACCGATGTCTGGCACTGGTCAACGGAGATTGATGAACACTGGCGCGGCAGCTACAGCCTGATCCCGGTAGAGGCCGCCCGGCTTCCTCCGGCCTTCAGTGATGACGACGACACGCGGCGAAAACAGCAGCGCGCGTGGTGGATCTCCCTTTTCCCGCACGCGATCGCTGACCCGCTTAACCCCTGCGCCCCCCATTTCAACAGTCGCGGGCAGGCCCTGTCCGCAGCCCATATGCCTGCGGCACCTGACCAGTCGCTGTGGCACGCGCTGGATGCCGGTCATCCGCTGCAACCAGAGGCAGAGAGCCTGCACACCTTCACCTGGAACAGCATCCTGCTCGGCAACCAGCGCCGTATCTGGCTCTTTACTACCGGCACGTCCCCGGTCGCGGAAGATCGCCCGCTGGTGATCCTGCTGGATGGCCAGAACTGGGTAGAGGGACAGCCCCTGTTTTCTGCCCTGCAGGCCGCCACCGGCAGTGGCCAGCTGCCCGCCGCCTGCTGGCTGTTTATCGATGTGATCAACGGTGACTGGCGGGAAAAAGAGCTGCCCTGCAATGCCGCGTTCTGGCGGGCTGTGCAGGAGGAGCTGCTGCCGCTGGCACGCAGTCACGCGACCTTCAGCGAACGGGGCGACCGCACGGTGGTGGCCGGCCAGAGCTATGGCGGGCTGGCCGCGATGTATGCCGGGCTGCACTGGCCTGAACGCTTTGGCCGCATCCTCAGTCAGTCCGGATCGTTCTGGTGGCCCAACGTTCGTCTGGTAACTCATTTTGCGGACGCTCAGGAACACGACATGGGCTGGCTGACTGAACAGGCGATCAACGGGGCCCTGCCTGACAGCCACTTAAAAATCTTTCAGGAAGCGGGCGATCGCGAAGGCGATATGGCCTGGGTCAACCAGCAGATGCGCAAGGCGCTGCTGGCGGCCGGACATGACATTAACTTCCGTATTTTCTCCGGCGGGCATGATGCCCTGTGCTGGCGCGGCGGGCTGCTTGACGGCTTACGCTGGCTGCTGGCCGACTTAAACTCTCCACAATTTATGGCAGGAACAGGTAACAACCATGACTGAACAACTCAATCCCTTCGATGATGAGAGCCTCGACTTCCTGGTGCTGCTGAATGCGCGCCAGCAGTACAGCCTGTGGCCTGCTTTTTCCGATGTGCCTGCCGGCTGGCAGACCGTGGCCGGCCCGACGACGCGTGTGGCCTGTATCGCCTATATCGAAGAACACTGGCAGGACATGCGCCCGGCCGGGTTGAATACGGCGGGTTAATGGTGCAGTCGTTGCCCGGCGGGGCAGCCGGAGATATTTCCACCGCGTAGAGGCTGACCGGCTGTTTCAGTCAGCCCAGGCCCCGCCGCTTTCACACTGGATTTTCATTTTTCTATCGACAGGAATTGCCACCGTGTCAGAAGCTCAGATCGCGCCTGAAATACAGGCTGAATTTACCGAATATCCGCTGGTTGCCGCGCAGCCGGGGATCTGGATCGCCGATCAGATCGCCCCGACAGGAAACAGCTATGCCGTCGCCCATTACAGTGAGCTGCACGGCGACATTGACCGTCCCTGCCTCGACGCCGCGATCCGCCAGGCGATGTCCGAAGCTGATACCGTGCAGGCGGTTTTCTGCCTGGCGGAAGACGGCAGTATCGTTCAGCGCCTTCCTCATGCGCGTACTCCCGAGCAGGTACAGCCTGTTGAATGGGTAGATGTCAGCCAGCACAGCGATGCCGCGCAGGCGGCGCAGGATCTGATGCAGGCCGACCTGGCTGCCGACCTCCCTGCTGACGGTGACCGTCCGCTGTACCGTCAGCTGATGATCCGCGTCAGCGCTGACCGCTGGTTCTGGTATCAGCGTTATCATCATCTGATGCTGGACGGCTTCAGCTTCGAGGCGCTGACCCGGCGCGTGGCGGCAGTCTATCAGTCCCTGCGGGCGGGCCAGACGCCGTCGCCCTCGCCGTTTATCTCCTTTGGTGAGGTGGTTGCCGAATATCAGGCCTGGCAGCACTCACCGGCCTGTGAGCGTGCGGCGTTGTTCTGGCAGCAGCACGGTAAAGACTTTCCGACGGCGATCTCCCTGTCGGGTGAAACCTTCAGCCACCACGGCCGCACGTCACCGCTGAAACAGCAGGTCACCCTGCCGCCCGCCCTGCTGGCGGCCCTGGCCCAGCAGCCAGGCCTGCGGGAAACCGCGCCGGCGGAGATTGCCAGCGCCCTGCTGGTTGCCTATCTGGCACGCATCAGCGGTGAATCCCGTCTGAGCATCGGCTTCCCGTTTATGCGCCGGATCGGTTCGGCCGCGCTGGCCGCTACGGGACCGGTGGTCAACGTCCTGCCGCTGCTGCCTGACATTGATGACAGCATGACGCTGGCCGATGTCAGCCAGGCCCTGCAGAGTGAAATCAAACAGGTGCGCCGTCACCAGCGTTATGAAGCAGAGCAGTTGCGTCGCGATCTCGGCCTGGTCGGTAGCGGCCAGCCCCTGTATGGCCCGGTTATTAACCTCAAGATTTATCACGACAGCCTGGCATTTGACGGTATTGATGCCGTCAGCCACACCCTGGCGATGGGGCCGGTGGACGATCTGGAGTTTGAGATCGGCTTCCAGCTTGGCCAGCTTCAGGTCACGCTGGTCGCCAATCCCGATAAATATGACGCGCAGATGCTGGCCTGGCACGGCGAACGGATCGTCTGTCTGGCAAGACAGCTGGCGCAGCAACCGCGTCTGCCGCTGGCCAGACTGGCGCTGGTTGCCGGGCACGAGCAGCAGCAGATTGATGAGTGGTCGCAGGGGATCGCCGTGACGCCGCCGGAGGGTGTGGTGTCGATACTGGCCATGCTGCAGCGCCAGGTGGAAGCACAGCCCGATGCCACCGCCGTCGTCTGCGGTGATATCAGCCTGACCTACGGACAGCTTTCTGCCCGGGCAATGCAGCTGGCACGTGAGCTGATGGCCCGCGGTCTGGGTGCGGATGATGTTGTGGCGATTGGCCTCCCGCGCTCGGTGGATTCGCTGGTGGCCATTTTTGGCGTACTGGCCAGCGGGGCCGCCTATATGCCGCTGGATCTCGACTATCCGCGCGAGCGTCTGGCGCTGATGTGTGACGATGCGCAGCCACAGCTGCTGCTGACGCACAGCAGCCTGGCGGCTCGCATGCCGGAAGGGGTCTGTCTGTGTATTGATGATGCCGACGTGCGCGCCCGCTGTGATGCCCGCGCCGCCACCCCGGTCAGCGACAGCGAACGCCGCGTCGCCCAGCAGGGTGAGCACCTCGCCTATATGATCTACACCTCCGGCTCTACCGGACGCCCGAAAGGGGTAATGAGCACCCACGCCGGCCTGCTGAACCTCTTCCTGTCGCACCAGGCCAACCTGTTCGGCCCGGCCATTGAGCGCTTCCATCGCAGCCAGCCGCGCCGCATGCGCACCGGCCACACCGCCTCGTTCTCCTTCGACTCGTCATGGGAGCCGCTGTTCTGCATGATGATGGGCTGTGAGCTGAACATTTTTGATGAAGAGCTGCGCCGTGATGCGTGGGGCCTGTTACAGAAAATGAAACAGGTGCCGGTCGACCTGCTGGATATCACCCCGTCGTTCTTCTCGCAGATGATTGATGCCGGTCTGTTCGAGGCCGACAGCCACCGTCCGGCGTTTGTGATGATCGGCGGTGAAGCCGCCACGCCGACCCTGTGGAAGCTGATGCAGCAGCACCCGGAACTGGAGATCCATAACTACTACGGCCCGTCCGAATACACCATCGATACGCTGGGTGCCAGCGTGATGGTTTCTGACCAGCCGGTGATCGGCCGTCCGGTGGGTAACACCCGGGTCTGGCTGCTGGACAGCAGGCTGCGCCCCGTCCCGGTGGGCTGTGTCGGTGAACTTTACATTTCCGGCACCGGGATGGCGCGTGGCTATCTCCGCCGTCCGGATCTGACTGCTGCTCGCTTCGTCGCCAACCCGTTCCTTGAGGGCGAGGTGATGTACCGCAGCGGCGATCTGATGCGCTGGCGCAGCGACGGGCAGCTGGCGTTTATTGGCCGCGTCGATCATCAGATCAAAGTGCGGGGGTTCCGCATCGAGCTGGGGGAAGTGGAAAATGCCCTGGTGGCGCTGGAAGAAGTCAGTACCGCCGTGGTGATCGCCCAGCCTGTCGGCGCCACAAACCGGCTGATCGGTTACTGCTCGGTGTCTGACGATGCCCTGCGCGCCGACGCGCAGCTCTCAGCGAAGCTGCTGGCGAAGCTGGCCGTGACCCTGCCCGACTATATGGTGCCGGCCATTCTGATGGTGATGGATGAGCTGCCGCTTAACGTCAACGGCAAAATTGACCGTCAGGCGCTGCCTGAACCGCAACAGATGGCCTTTACGCCCGGCCGCGAACCGCAGGGAGCGGAAGAAACGCTGATCTGCAAAGCGGTGGCCGACCTGCTGGGCATGGAGCGCGTCGGCGCTGACGATGATTTCTTCGCCCTCGGCGGCGACAGCATATCTGCTATGGGGCTCGGCACCGCCGCCCGCCGCGCAGGCTATCTGCTGCGCCCGCGCGATATTTTTGCCCAGCGCACCCCGGCGCGCATGGCGCAGAGTATGCCGCCACTGGCGACCCGCACGGCGGTCAGTCAGGTGAAACAGCAGGGGGCGATCGCTGGCCTGCCGATCCTGCACTGGTTTAACGAACACGGCGGTATTGACCAACGCTTTGCCCATGGCGTCTGGTTACAGGTGCCGTCGGCGCTGCAGCCTGCGCAGCTTGAACAGGCACTGACCACCCTCAGCCAGGCGCATCCGGCACTCGCCGCCTTTACCCGCGACGGCCAGCTGGTGGTCGGCGAAACGCCTCCAGCCGGATCGCCCCCCCGGGTCAGTACGCTGAGGCTGAATGATGCACCGGAAGCCTGCGCTGAGGATGCGTTTGACGCGGCCGTGCACCGCCTTGACCCGGCGAACGGCGTGATGATACAGGCGACGCTCCTGCAGCATAAGGGACAGACGTTCGGTCTGGTGCTGGTGATCCACCATCTGGTCGTGGACGGTGTCTCGTGGCGCGTCCTGCTGGAAGATCTGCGCGAAGCGGCCGAAGCGGTCATCAACGGCACGCCAGTAACCCTGCCGGCAGAAGAAACCTCACTGCACGACTGGTCAGCGGCGCTGTTGCGCGATACCGCCCACCGGGTGTCTGAGCTGCCCTTCTGGCAGAGCATGTTGCAGGATCCTGTTCCGCTGCTCGGCCAGCGCGCTGTGCACGAACAGGATACCCACGGTGAGATGAAAGAGAAGCGCACGCTGCTGAACGGCAGTCAGACGCAGGCCCTGCTCTCCACGCTGCCGCAACAGTTCCGCGCCAGCGTGGAGGAGACGCTGCTTTGCACCCTGTCGCTGGCGCTGGCCGATCGCTTTAAGGTCCGCCAGCTGCGCTATACCCTGGAGTCACATGGCCGCGCTGAGCTGGAAGGCGATCGTGACCTGGCCCGCACTGTCGGCTGGCTGACCGCCGAATACCCGCTGCTGATCACGCTGGGAAATAGCGATAACGGCACGCTGCGCGACGCCATCCGCGCGGTCAAGCATGTGCTGCGGGCCGTACCGGATCGCGGCATTGGCTACGGTCAGCTGCGCTACCTCGATGCCGTCCGTGGGCCAGAGCTTAAGACGCTGGCGCAGCAGCACGCACCGGAAGTGCTGTTTAACTACCTCGGGCGCTTCAGCGCCGGGGACGAACTCTGGACACCTCAGCGCACGCGCAGGCAGTTCCGCGACGCCTTTGCCGTGTATCAGTCCCCGGCGATGCCGCAGCTGCACGGGCTGGAGGTGAATATCTTTGTGGATGAAAACGGCGCGATGCCGCAGTTGGCGATCAACTGGGGCTGGCTCAGCGGCGTATTCAGCGAAGAGGATATTGATGCCCTGCATCAGGCCATGGCAGACGCCTGCGAGGCGCTGGCCGGGTTTGCCCGCCGCCATCCTCAGCAGGCATGCGATACCTTAGTGGCCGCCGAGGTCGCGATGGACGACGTCAGCCAGCAGGATCTGGTGGCGCTGGGTGACCGTCACGGCCCGCTGGCCGCTGTGCTGCCGTTGCTGCCGCTGCAGAAGGGGCTGCTGTTCCATGCGGCCACCGCCGATAACAGCGGCAGCTATAACTCCCTGACGCGGCTGACCTTTAGCGGCATGCTGGAGGAGGACCGCCTGCGTACGGCGCTGGATGCCGTGGTGCGCCACCATCCGCAGCTGGCAGCACGTTTTGACAGCGAGCAGACACTTCAGCCGCTGCAGCTGATCCCTGTGTTGCCGGTCGGCCAGTCCGTCTGGACGCTCGACCGCCATACCCTGCCGGTGCTCTCCCCGCAGGACGAAGCAAACGCCCTGCTGGCGCTGGAAAAACGCGAGCTGGCGCGGGACCTGTTCAGCCAGCCGGTGATGCTGCACGCGCTGCTGGTGGAGCACGCCGGAGGCGACCGCTTTACCCTGATGCTGAACGCCCACCACCTGGTGGTGGATGGCTGGTCAACGCCGGTGATTTTAGCCGACCTGTTTACCGCCCTGTGGCACGGCCCGCAGGCGCTGACGCCGCACCGCTTCAGCTACGCGGATATCGTCCGTCAGCTTGCCGGGCGCGATGCGGCGGCCTCGCGTCAGCGGTGGCAGCAGGTATTACAGGACGTACGCCCGACGCAGCTGTTCGGCAGTGAGGCCCACACCGGCCCGGTGCATGACCTTGATCTGGTGCTGGAGCCTGAGCTGGAACGCGGCCTGCTGGCGCTGTGCCGGCGCCGTGGCCTGACCCTGAACAGCGTTATGCAGGGCCTCTGGGGCATGCAGCTGGCGATTGAAAGCGGTCATCAGGACGTGGTGTTCGGCTCCCCGGTGTCCGGCCGCTTCGGTCAGATTGACGGCCAGGATCAGCATGTTGGGCTGTTCAGTAACACCCTGCCGGTGCGGGTTCGCTTTGACAGCCAGCGACCGCTGCTGGATCAGCTGGCCGATCATCAGGCACAGCAGATCCAGCTGATTGAGCATGACGATCTGGGCCTGGGCGAGATCCAGCAACTGGCCGGCAGCGGCACGCTATTTGACACTCTGCTGGTGGTGGAGAACTATCCGGATAACACCGACCTGTTGCAGGGGCACAACGGCCTGCGCTGCGACCACATCAGCAACCGGGGCTACACCCACTACCCACTCACCCTGCTGGTGCTTCCGGGCGAGCGTCTGCACCTGCTGATGGAGTATCGCGATGCGGTGCCGCACCCGCAGCGCTTCGCTGACCGCCTGCTGATGCTGATTGCCCAACTGGTGGCACAGCCTGACCTGCCGCTGGCGCGCTGGCAGCTGCAGACGCCGGATGAACGGGCGCTGATCACCAGCATCAATAACACCGCTTACCCGGTCGCCCCCGGCACGCTGCAGGGGGCCATTGAGCAGCAGGTGAACCGTACGCCGGATGCGCTGGCGCTGCTGGACGGCGAACATCGTCTGACCTATCGCCAGATGCAGCAGCAGGCGCGGCGGCTGGCTGACCGCCTGATTGATGCCGGGGTAAAACCCGGGGATATCGTTGCCGTCGCCCTGCCGCGCTCGGTACGCCTGAGCCTGGCACTGACCGCTATTCTGCAGGCCGGCGCTGCCTGGCTGCCGCTGGATACCGGCTACCCGGATGACCGTCTGGGTTATATGGTGGCCGATGCGCGGCCGCGTCTGATTATCAGCGAAAGCGCCTTAACCGCGCGCTTTGCCGTGATGGGGCCGATCCTGACCTTTGACCAGTTGGAAGAGGAACCGCATCCGCCACGGCACCCGCTGCCACCGGCAGACAGCACCCGCCCGGCCTATGTCCTCTACACCTCCGGCTCCACCGGGAGACCGAAAGGCGTGGTGGTGGGCCAGCAGGCTATCGTTAACCGCCTGTGGTGGATGCAGGACGAATACCCGCTGGACGCCAGCGATGTGGTGTTACAGAAAACCCCGTGCAGTTTTGACGTCTCGGTGTGGGAGTTCTTCTGGCCGCTGATGGTCGGATCGCCGCTGCTGATGGCCCCGCCGGAAGCCCATCGCGACCCGGAGGCGCTGGTACAGCTGATTGAAGACTACGGCGTGACCACGATGCACTTCGTGCCATCGATGCTGGCGGCGTGGGTGACGGCGCTGGAAAGCCGCGATGGCGAGGATAAAGGCTGTCACAGCCTGCGCCGCGTGTTCTGCAGCGGGGAAGCCCTTTCCTGCGAGCTGGCCGCCAGCTATGAAGCCCTGATCGCCGCCCCGCTGCATAACCTGTATGGCCCGACCGAAGCCGCCGTTGATGTGACCTGGCATCCGGCCAGCGGTGAAAGTCTGAAACAGTGCAGCGGCGCGGGCGTGCCGATTGGCTACCCGGTGTGGAACACTGAACTGCGCATCCTTGATGCCCTGCTGCGCCCGGTGCCCGTCGGCGTGGCGGGCGACCTGTATCTGTGCGGTGTGCAGCTGGCGGAGGGGTATCTTTACCGTGCCGACCTGACCGCCCAGCGCTTTGTCGCCGATCCGTTTGCCGACGGTGAGCGCATGTACCGCACCGGCGACATCGCCCGCTGGCTGGACAGCGGAGCCGTGGAATACCTCGGCCGCAGCGACGATCAGCTGAAAATTCGCGGTCAGCGCATTGAGCTGGGCGAAATTGAGCAGGCGCTGCTCGCCCTGGACGGCGTGGCGCAGGCGGTAGTTGGCGCGCGCGAACTGGGCAGCGCGGCCGCCGTCGGGGCCGATGCCCGTCAGCTGGTGGCCTGGCTGATTGCCCAACCGGGGCTGGCACTGGATACCCAGGTCGTGCACCAGCAGCTGGCGCAGCGCCTGCCGGCGCATATGCTGCCGGTCAGCTACGTGCTGACCGACCGTTTCCCACTGAGCGCCAACGGCAAGCTGGACCGCAAGGCCCTGCCATCCCCGCAGGCCCCGCAGTCGGCTGGCCGCCTGCCGCGCGGTGAGTATGAGCAGCTGCTGGCGGAACTTTTCGCCCGCCTGCTGGCGCGTGAAACCGTGTATGCCGATGATGATTTCTTCGCGCTGGGCGGGCACTCGCTGCTGGCGATGCGCCTGGCTGCCGAACTGCGTCGTCGCCTGGCAACGCCGCTCACTATCGGGCAGATCATGGCTGCGCGCAGCGTGGAGAACATGGCCCGTCTGCTGGATGAGGGTGCCCGCGGCATCAACGCCGGGACGCGTGCCAACGGTGAAAGCCTGCCCTTCCGCAGCGGGACCGGGCCGGTGCTGTTCTGTATTCATCCGGCATCCGGCTTTGCGTGGCAGTATTCCGGTATGCTGCGTCATCTTGGCGGTCACTTCCCGATTGTTGGCCTGCAGTCGCCGCGTCCTGACGGGGTGATTGCCGCCTGTGCCAGCGTGGATGAAATGTGCGATCGCCATCTGGCGACACTGCGCAGCATTCAGCCGCAGGGGCCGTACCATCTGCTGGGTTACTCGCTGGGCGGCACCCTTGCCCACGGGATAGCGGCCCGCCTGCAGCAGCAGGGGGAGACGGTAAGCTTCCTGGGTCTGCTGGATACCTATCCGCCTGAGGGTCAGGACTGGACACGGCCGTCAGAAGAGGAGGCCCGTGCGGAAGTCGAACGTGAGGAAGCGGAGTTTATGGCCGCGACCGACAGTGACGATGCGCTGTTACAGGCGGAAAAAGCGGCGATGTTCAGTACCATCGTGGCGAACTACGCGGATGCGGTCCAGCGTCTGAGCACTGCCTCTACCCCGCGCTTTGCCGGACAGGCCACGCTGTTTGTGGCGAAAAAGACGCTGCCCGCCGGGATGGATGTGCAGAAAAGCTGGGCACCTTACCTGCAGCAGTTACGGGTGCACGAGCTGGACTGCGAGCATATGGATATCCTGTCCCCGGCATCCCTGGTCACACTGGGGCCCCTGCTGGCGCAGCTGATGGCGGCCTGTAAAGACCTGGCGTAAAACAGAGGCGGACCCGAAATCCGGTCCGCCACTGGGATCCTCGTATGAAGGTCGACCTTTTATGACGGTCGGCCTTTTTTTATGGCCGGTGATAACGCCCGCACGGGACGATCATCGGCGTATGCGATACCGGATCGTCAATCACCACGCACGCCATGCCAAAGACCTGCCGGACCAGCGACGCATCAACGATCTCTGCCGGCTGGCCCTGGGCCACGATCTGCCCTTCCTGCATCACCACCAGATGGTCGGCATAGCGACAGGCCTGATTCAAATCATGCAGCACGGCCACCAGCGTATGCCCGTGTTCCTGATTTAACTGACGGAACAGATCCAGCAGTTCGATCTGATGGGCGATATCCAGCCAGGTGGTCGGCTCGTCCAGTAACAGCAGGGGCGTTTGCTGTGCCAGCACCATCGCTACCCATACGCGCTGACGCTGTCCGCCGGAGAGCTCATCGACGCTGCGCTCTGCCAGTTCACTGACGTTGGTCGCCTGCATCGCGCTGGCCACCGCCTGACGATCGGCTTCGCTCCACTGCTTCAGCAGGCTCTGGTGTGGATAGCGCCCGCGCGCCACCAGATCGGCCACGCTGATCCCCTCCGGCACAATGGCATGCTGTGGCAGCAAACCCAGCTGGCGCGCCAGCGCTTTGGTGCCCATCTGGTGAATATCCTCGCCATCAAGCAGTACCTGGCCGCTGCGCGGCTTCAGCAGACGACACAGGGCGCGCAATAACGTTGATTTGCCACAGGCGTTCGGGCCAATGATCACCGTGAACCGGCGGTCGGGGATCTGCACGCTGAGTTCGCGGGCGATCACCTTCTGGTCGTAGGCCAGCGTCACTCCGCTGGCCTGAAGGCGTGAGGGGGAAGAAAGTTCCATGGTTAACGACGTGACTCCCTGATAAGTAACCCGATGAGATACAGCCCGCCGATGCTGACCGTGACGGCCCCCACCGGCAGCTGTATCCCGTTAAAAGCATGTTGCGCGACGACGTCTGCCAGCAGCAGCAGCAGCGCCCCGGTTGTGGCGGCAGAGAACAGCGGCACAGCATGTGCGCCGGTCAGCCGCTTGGCGATCTGCGGTGCGGCCAGAGAGATAAAGGCGATGGGCCCGGCGCTGGCGGTGGCAATCGCCGTGAGGATAATGCCGCACAGCATCAGCCAGAGGCGGCTGGATTCCGCACTGATCCCCAGCGCCCGCGCACTGTCATCGCCCATCTCCATCAGTTGCAGACGGCGGCTGAGCAGCAGCGCGACCAGAATCGTCAGCGGCACCAGCAGCAGCGCAGGCTGACCTTTCGCCCAGGTGATACCGTTCAGCGATCCGGCCCCCCACAGCGCCGCACTCATGGCACTTTCCAGCGAAGCGCTGATAATCAGCCAGGTATTCAGCGCGGAAAGCACCGCGCCGACGCCAATGCCGACGATAATCAGGCGGAAACCCACAATCCCCTGACGCCAGGCCAGCAGATAGACCAGCGCCGCCGCACCGACGCCGCCGACCAGTGCCCCTGCCGCAATCTGATAATAGCCGCCGCCAAACGCGATAATCATCACCAGTGCGCCGGTAAAAGCGCCGGTATTAAAACCGACCACGTCCGGACTGCCCAGCGGGTTACGAATGGCTGACTGGAAGATTGCGCCGCTGACGCCGAGGCCGGCCCCCAGCACCAGCGCCAACATTGCGCGCGGCGCACGCCACTGCCGGATGACGGTGATAATACCGCGCGGCCCCTCTCCCTGCAGCGCCTGCCACACCTGCCCGGGGCGAATACTGAGCGTGCCGTAGCACAGGGCAAACAGCGCCAGCGCGACGGCCAGCAGCAGCAGCGTCAGGTTAACCCACATCACCCGGGATGACAGGCGCAGATTAAGCCAGCCGTCCGGGCGCCCTATTATTAACGTTCTGCTGTGCATGCAGATCTCCCTTAAAGCCCGGGTTAACTCAACCGGGCTGCAAAATAGCAGGTAACAAAGCTTAATGCCTGCGCTGACGGACCAGCCAGATCAGGACAGGGGCCCCAATCAGGGCGGTGACAATCGACACCCGTAATTCGCCCTGCGCCATAAACCGCCCGGCAATATCGGCGGTGAGCAGCAGCACCGGGGCCATTAAAAATGAATAGATCAGTATCCAGCGCTGGTCGGCCCCCACCCACCAGCGCGCCACATGAGGCACCATCAGGCCGACAAAACCAATCGGCCCCACCAGCGCGGTAGACGATCCGCAGAGCAGCATCACCGCCAGCAGCGCCAGCAGGCGGATCAGCACCACCCTTGTGCCCAGCGCGGCGGCAATGTCCTCGCCCATGCTCAGGCTGTTCAGCGAACGCGATACTGCCAGCGCCAGCACCGCTCCCGCTACAATCGCCGGAGCAACAATAAGCAGATTGTCCATTGTGCGGATATCCAGGGTTCCCGCCTGCCAGAAGCGCAGCTGATCAGTAGTTTGCGGATTCAGCAGCGACAGTGAGGAGGTCAGTCCGCCCAGTACCGCACTCAGCGCTACCCCTGCCAGCGTCAGGCGGACCGGATTCACCCGTCCCCCGCTGAGGGTACCAATAGCCCAGACGGCAACACTGGCAATCAGCGCGCCGCCCCAGGCAAACCCCAGCCAGCCGGCCATGCCGCTGACGCCAAACAGGGTGATGCCCACGGCCATGGCAAAGCTGGCTCCGGCATTAACACCCAGTATGCCGGGGTCGGCCAGCGGATTGCGCGTCAGCGCCTGGATCACCGCCCCGGCACCGCCCAGCGCCAGGCCGACCAGGATCCCGGCCAGCGTGCGCGGCAGGCGGGCATTGAGAATGATGATGCTGTCAGCACTGGTCAGCTGACCGGACAGGCTCTGCCACACCACCGCTGGTGCAATGGATTTGGCCCCCAGCATCAGGCTTGCCAGGCTGACGGCCGCCAGCAGGCCCAGGCAGATAATGACACCCCCGGCGCGTGAAATGCCTGCCGGCAGTGGAGTGGTACGAGGGGAAACGTGCTGCAATGACATCCCTGACAGATCCTCCATACATGCAAATGAATATGAGTATTATTATCATTAACGTTACTAACCAAATATGTTACCATGCGCACCGCCAGAAAAACATCGGCATCCTTACGCGCCGCACCGGACAGCGTTCCGGTCGCCAGGCACCGGCCCATCAACACACATGGACACTCATGGCTAAGCCCTCCATCCTGCTTGATTTCAGTCTGCTGAAAAATAACGCCCCTTTCCGCGCCATCTTTTGTGCCCGCATGCTGTCCGTCTTCTCGCTGGGCATGCTGGCCGTCGGCGTGCCGATCCAGATCCAGGCAATGACCGGCTCCACCCTGCAGGTGGGGGTCGCGGTGATGCTGGATGGGGTCGGTATGTTTATTGGCTTAATGCTCGGCGGTATCCTTGCGGACCGCCTTGACCGGCGTAAGCTGATCCTGTTTGCCCGCGGTACCTGCGGTATTGGCTTTGCCGCCCTGAGCCTCAATGCGTTTCTTCCCGCACCGTCGCTGTGGGCGCTGTATGTGCTGGCGGCGTGGGATGGCTTCTTTGGTGCGCTGGGGATGACGGCACTGATGGCGGTGATCCCGCTGCTGGTTGGCCGGGAAAACCTCGGTGCGGCAGGGGCGCTGAGTATGGTGACCGTGCGCCTCGGGGCGATCCTCTCCCCGGCGATTGGCGGGGTGATCATTGTCGCCGGTGGCGTCGGCTGGGCGTTTGCCGTTGCTGCCGTCGGCACGCTGGCCACGCTGATCCCCCTGGTACGCCTGCCGACGATGAAACCGGACGCGCAGGAGCCGGAACACCCGCTGCGCGCGCTGGCCAGCGGCATTCAGTTTGTCTGCCGGCAGAAAGTGGTGGGTTCCGTGGTGCTGTTGGGCATGCTGGTCAGCATTGTTGGCGCGGTGCGCATCCTCTTTCCGGCGCTGGCCATCAGCTATCACGCGGATGCCTCCGCCATTGGGCTGATGTACTCCGCCGTCCCGCTGGGGGCGATGATCGGTGCCTTTACCAGCGGCTGGGTACCGCGTCACGGACGGCCGGGGATTCTGGTGCTGGTCAGCGCCACCTGCGCGTTCCTGGCGATTGCTTCACTGGGGCTTTACAGCCACTTTATTCCTGCCCTGCTGGCCCTGGTGGTATACGGCTACTGCAATGCCATTGCTTCGCTGCTGCAATATATGCTGATTCAGCACCATACGCCTGACCACCTGCTGGGGCGCGTCAACAGTCTGGGTACCGCTCAGGATGTGACGGGAGATTCCGTGGGGGCGCTGGGCCTGGGCGTATTAGGTAAGCTGTTTACGCCGGTGGTGAGCGTGCTGTCGTTCGGTGCGGCAGCGGCCGGGGTCGCGCTGGTGCTGGCCGGCCTGGTAGGGACACTGCGGCGGGCAACGCTGACGGCAGAGCCCTCTGCCCCGTCGGAGGCGTCAGAGCCGGTAACCCATTCGTAACCGGCATCATCTGACAGGGGCCGGCCGGGCAAACAGGCGGGCCTTCTGTCAAACGGCCCGCTTAGCGGGCTTTAAAGTGCCGTTCAATACTGTCCAGCATATTGCTGGCACTGAAGTAATCGAGGCGGAAGGTATCCGGCCCCATCGCATACACCTGGTTATTTTTTACTGCGGTAAGATGCTCCAGGAACGGATTCGCCCGTACCCTGCCTACCGTGGCATCATCTGCGGCAAACAGCAGCAGACTTTTCCCGGTCAGTCCTGCCGCCATATTTTCGCCTGACAGCTGAATAATATCGTTACGCTTGCCCATGCTGGTGCCACCGTGTACGTCTGCGGGTGGCATCGCCAGCGTAAAGCCCAGCGCCGACAGCAGCTTGCCCTGCGCAGACGCCTCCGTCCACAGGTTCAGGCCGCGGCCGTCTTCGTAGTAAACCAGCGCCGAGACCGGCTGCGGCGGTAACGCAATCGACTGTTTGACCGCCTGCACCCGCTGTTCGAAACGGTCAATCACCGCACTGGCGTCCTTCTCATGCCCGGTGATCTCCCCCAGCTGTACCGCCAGCTGCTGCCAGCTTTTATCACCGTAGTCGATCACCAGCGTCGGGGCGATAGCGGAGAGCTGATCGTACAGCTTCAGCGCCGAGTCCCCCCCGGTAGCGGAAATTACGATCAGGTCCGGTGCAGCCGCAGCAATCGCCTCTGCGTTGGGTTCCGTGATATACAGCGGCTTCAGCCCGATCTGAGCGGCCTCGGCGCTCCACTGCTTAAAAAAACCGCGATCGTCAGACACCGTGCTGTTACGGCTGGTGCCGCCCGACCCGACCAGCGGCGCGTGAATGGCCAGCAGGGTGCCGGTGATGGTCACGCTGGTAGAGACGATACGCTCAGGGGCCTGCTTCAGGGTCAGAGGCCCTTTGGGGGTTTGCAGGGTGCGCGGCCAGCCTTGCTGTGCCTCCGCTGAGGCTGGAGCAGGCACCGCAGACGCCTGCGAAGCGTCCGGCCGATCGGCGATATGCTGTGTTGAACAGCTACGGACAGACACCACAAAGATCAGGGCGGCGGCAACCAGTACTGCGCACAGTACCGGGAAGGAGAAGGGTTTTTTCATCTTGGCCATTACGTTGCAAATGAGTCTTATTATCATACATTTAATGGCGAACAAATTAAACGGCTTATCGCGGGTGCAGTGCGGGCGGGCAGGAAGAGAAATGAAAAAGGCCGGGTCCCCCCGGCCTGACAGCGCCTCAGACTTTCATCCAGCGCCGCTCCGCGGCTGAAACCGCTATCGCTTCCAGCACTTTCGATACCTGCAGGCCTTCTGCAAAATCAGGCCACATGCGATCCCCGGCGGCAATACCGTTAATCAGATCGCGGACTTCAACGGTTTTCTGGTCGTTAAAGCCGATGCCGTGCCCGGCAGAGATGCAGAATGCCGCATAGTCAGGGTGTGCCGGGCCGGTGAGGATGGTTTTGAAGCCCTGGCGGCCTGCCGGATCGTCATGGCTATACAGCGCCAGTTCCGCCATGCGCTCCTGAGTATAACGAAGGCTGCCTTTGGTGCCCGTCACCACGTAGGTCAGGCCCATTTTGCTGCCGCAGGCAATGCGCGAGGTTTCAATCACCCCGTGCGCACCGTTAGCAAAGCGCAGCAGTGCACTGGCCTGGTCTTCGTTTTCCACATCGCGCATCAGGGAGCGATTTTTCGGGTCCGGACGCTGTTTGATCACCGTCATCATATCGCCGCTGACTTCCTCAATATTGCCCACCAGATAGTGCGCCATATTCACGATATGCGCCGCCAGGTCGCCCAGCGCCCCCAGACCGGCCAGTGCTTTCTGGCAGTGCCAGTCCAGCGGCGTCATCGGGTCAGCCAGGTAGTCCTCGTTGTGGGTGCCGTAAAAATGCACCACCTCGCCAATTTCCCCCCGGGCAATGATCTCTTTCGCCAGCTGACTGGTCGGGTTTTTCATATAGTTGAAGCCGACCAGCGTTTTCACCCCGGCTTTTTCCGCCGCCCGCACCATTTCTTCAGCATCGGCCGCGTCCAGCGCCAGCGGTTTTTCAGAATAAACATGCTTACCGTGCCGGATTGCCTCCAGCGCCATCTCTTTGTGCAGGAAGTTAGGCGCGCAGATATCGACCACATCAATATTCTCATCTGCCACCAGCTCCCGCCAGTCACCGGTCGACCGGTTAAACCCCAGCGTTGCTGCCTGCGCGCTCGCCAGCTCCGGATTGACCTCTGCCAGCATCTCACGCACCAGCTCCCCTTTCAGGTTAAAGACCGTCGGGGCCTGAGCATAAGCGATTGCGTGGCAGCGTCCGATATAACCGGTACCGATCAGCCCGATTCTGACTTTTTTCATGGTGGGTCCTTAGGGTGGGAGGAAAATGAAACAAACATTCAACATGCATGGAATGTATATACCGAAACTTAGCGTATCAACGTCAAAATGAAATAAACGTGATCACCCTGACGAAAATCAGTGCAACACGGCTGTAAGCCCCGTCACACCCTGCAAGGCACGCCGCAAAAGCAACATTATTGTGGGGAAACTCACACCGCTGTCAGGAAGATGCTGCTTTATTCAGCAGTTGAACCAAAAGCGTGAAATCAGGCTTTGACATCCCCTGCCCCGCTGGATATGATGCGCCCCGTTCCAACAATTCCTCTGTAGTTCAGTCGGTAGAACGGCGGACTGTTAATCCGTATGTCACTGGTTCGAGTCCAGTCAGAGGAGCCAAATTCGAGAAGCCCGCTTAAGGAAACTTAAGCGGGCTTTTTCATTTACGCTTTCAGCCGGGGTGATCCCTGCCCCCACTCTCGCTCCGGGCCGCCTGATGTCTGCCATTATTGATGACTTTATTGCTCCACCCTGCCATGACGACATTGAGATCCTCTTTCAGGATGACCATCTGGTGCTGATCAATAAGCCTGCCGGCCTCCTGAGCCTGTCGGGGAAAAATGCGCACAATCTCGATTCGGTGCACCACCGTCTGGTGAAGATCTTCCCCGGCTGTACTCTGGTCCATCGCCTGGATTTCGGGACCTCCGGGCTGATGGTCGTGGCGCGCAATAAGGCAGTGAATGCCGCCCTCTGCCATCAGTTCAGCCAGCGCACCGTGAGCAAGGTTTACAGCGCCCTGCTCTGCGGACATCTGGCGGACAATGAAGGGGTGATAGACGCGGCGATTGCCAAAGATCCGGCGCTGTTTCCCCGGATGTCGATTTGCCCGCTTAACGGCAAACCCGCCCGCTCGCGCTATCGGGTGATTGAGCGCCTGTCCCCTGCGCCGCAGGAAGGTTTCTTCCTGCCGTTAACGCGGGTGCAGCTGATGCCGGAGACCGGGCGAACCCATCAGCTGCGTATTCACTGCCAGCAGCTTGGTCACCCCATCCTGGGATGTGACCTGTACGGCGGCCTTCTGCTGCCGGGAACGGAGCAGACCACGCGGCTGATGCTGCACGCCAGCGAGCTGGATTTTGTTCACCCCGTCAGCGGAGAGCGGGTGACCGCCCGCCACTCCAGCCCGTTCTGATCCTGCCCGGAAAGCATCCGGCGGGCCTGCCGTTTCAGTTTGCCGGGGCAGCCAGAAACGCCGGTCGCTGTTCGGCCTGTTGACTGAAGCTGTCCACTCCGGGGTAATCCGCACGGCTGACCACATCCGGCAGCATCAGGCAGGTAAAACGCCACGCCACGGCGATACTGATCCCCCCGACGGTGAGGATCGCGGGGGGGTGTGCCTGCACTTGCTCTTCCAGCGCCTGCCATACGCCATGAAGCTGTCGGGTCACCCTGTCGACCCAGGGCTGATGCTGTTTTTCCTCCGGCCGCAGACGCCGTTCATAAACGATCTGTACCGCTTTTTCACAGGCCGCCAGTGCCAGGCCGGTCAGGCTCACATCCCTCACCCTGTCCTCTGCGGATTCAGGCACCAGCGCAGAGGTGTGCGGCGACAGATCCTGCAGATAACGGATAATCAGTGAAGATTCCATCAGGATCTGCTGGTCATCCGTTATCAGCGTCGGGGCTTTGACCGCCGGATTGATTTTAGCGAACGCCTCAAAATCACCAAATACCGACAGGGGGCGGTGTTCGTACTGCAGGCCGAGCACATTCATACAGACGGCAACGCGTCTGACATAGGGCGAATCCAGCATACCGATCAAAACCATGGCTTACCTCCGGGTAGATTGATTAACGAACGCTATAACCTGTGCAGCGACAGGCTGGGGGATATCTTCCATCAAAAAGTGTCCGGCGTGCTGATAAATATGCAGGGTGGAGCCGGGAATATCGTGCTGCAGGCGTCGGGCATAGTGGACGGGCTGCCATTCATCGTCTGCACCCCATAAGATCTGCACGGGCAGCCGGAGCTGCGGGAGCCTTTCCGCGAAGTCTGCCGTGTAGCAGGCATTATAGTGGGCCACCTGGTGCTGATAAAAGGAGGCCTGCCCCAGCGTGCCACAGAGGGGGGCGAGGAACTGTTCCAGCCGCTCACCGGCCATCAACGGCTTATTAAAAACCGCCATCTTCAGCTGACGCGTCATCGTGCTGCGATGCTCACTGGCCGGTGTCAGCGCATACTCTGCATAGCGATCCCGCATATCCCGCCACGTGGGCGACGGCCACGAGTCGTAGCACGGCGCATCGGCAACCGTCAGGGTCAGCAGACGCTGCGGTTCGTCCAGGGCCAGCCGGAGGGCAATCGCCCCGCCGATATCGTGACCAAAAAGATGCGTTTTTTCCAGCTGCCAGTGATCCAGCAGATCGTGCAGGAACGCGACCTGCGCCGCCACTGAGGTATCGGCCTGCAATGGGCGCTCGGATGCGCCATACCCGGGCAGGTCATACAGGTGTACCTGAAAACCGGCGTCTACCCATAGCGGCACAAGCGCCTGCCAGATAACCGTATGGGCTGGGGTGCCGTGAACCAGCACCAGAGGGATACCGGAACCGTGAACGCCCGCCGCAATGCGGCAACCATTAATCACAACGTGCTGGTTCAGTAATGAATGTTCGCGAGGCATTGTCTGCTCCTGAGTCACATTAACGTGGTCTCAGCAGGCTACGGCTTGACGGGGTATGACACCAGTGACATTGTTTACCGATGAAAACTCACTTTTGTCATACTTAAATGAATAAACGTCTTTCAGTGGATGCGCTCAGGGTATTCAGAACCGTAGTGCAAACCGGCAGCATGACCAAAGCCGCCTCGCTCCTCAACCTGAGCCAGTCGGCGGTGAGCTGGAAGCTGCGGCGGCTTGAAGATCAGCTGCACTGCCCGCTGCTGACGCGGGTCGCCGGCAAAGCCGCGCCGACGGAAAAAGGCAGCGTGCTGTTGCAGCATGCGGAGAAAATACTCCATGAACACGACAACGCCGTGGCCTTTTTTTCCCCGTCTGCGCTGCGGGGCAGGCTGCACGTTGGGGTGACGGAGCAGATCTCGCTACCCGCGGTGTGTGCGACGATTGCGCGTTTCACCCACCATCATCCGGAGGTAGAGATTCAGCTGGAGGTGGAACAAAGCCATGTGCTGCGGCAGCGTTATGACGCGGGAGAGCGGGACCTGATCCTGCATCAGGATTTCACCGGCGTTCGTTCAGCGGAAGACCGCGTGCTGTGGAGTGAGAAGCTGTACTGGTGCGCGCCAGCGACCTGGCGCTATCCATCCGCACGGCCCCTGCCGCTTATCAGCTGGGGGCCGGACTGTTTTTACCGCCGCCTGGCGGAGGAACAGCTGCACCAGGCTGGCCTGCCTTACAGGGTGATGCTGGCGTGCCCTTCCATCGCCGGGATGCTGGCGGCGATCCATGCCGGTCTGGGCGTCGGCATCCTGAATGAAGCCAGCGCGGATCGCGGCGTCCAGCCGGTTGCAGAGCTGGAACAGAGGATGCCGCTGCCGGCGGTAGACGCCCTGCTGCGGGTCAATGAACACCGCCATAATCCGGCCAGTGAGGCTTTCTGCCTGATGCTGAGAAAACAGCTGCAGCATCCGACGCAAGCGGGCGATAACAGGACGGTGACGGGCTGATACGGCGCGAATGCCGTATCAGCCGCCAGCGCCGTTTACCACATCAGGTCGTCCGGCACCTTAAAGTCAGCGTACGGATCTTCTTCGTCCTGCTCTTCCTGACTCAGTGCGCTGTTCAGGACAATGCTGCTGGCATCCCGCTGGGCAATTTTGTCGGCAACGCTGGCCGGGATAATGGCGTACTGGCTCTCGCCGCTGTTATCGGCCACCAGACGCGCAATGGCCAGTCGGCCGCTGATCAGCTGGGACTGGGTGAGCTTATCAACGGATATTTTTTTGATCAGGTTGCCATCAGTAAAGTTAAAGCCGATATCGCCTCTTGAGATATCCACCCTGTTCATTTCGATCAGCTGCTTCACCTGTGCTTTGTACTCTTTGGATAACGCAGCCTGTTTCTGCTGTTCGCTCAGCTGCTTATCACGCTCGATCTGGGCTTTTTTATTCTCTTCCACCGCTTCTCTGGCCTCACGGGCCTGCGCTTTGGATTTTTTGACCGTTCTCTGCACTTTGGCCATCTTTTTGCTGCTGACGAGCCCTGCTTTCAGCATCTGTTCTTGTAAGGTCAGTTTTGTCATGGTGATTTCTGAATCCGCTGTAAATTTGCCGGGATTATACCTGTAATTGCCGGGGCTGTGCCAGGTGAAGGGGACTGAGCTTTGAGGGGCACATCTCCCGACAGCCCCCCTCGCACTCAGCACGGCCTGAAAAGCCCGTCACACCGTCATAACAGACTGACTTCCGGTCGCGTGGAGGCCGATCCGTTCCAGCGCACCTCAAAGCCGCACTTGTTGCAGCAGTCGGTGATAAGTGTGCCAACGCGCAGTAAATCCACCTCGGCGCCTTCTGGCGCGCCCCAAAACCCCAGCGAAAGATAGCTTGTGCGTTTAGCACGGTTTTGATCTTGCCGGGTGTAGAAACAGAACCCCTGCATGCCGGTTTTTTCACCATTACGCTGGTGGAACCGCTCACTACAGGACGTAAAGGCGTCACTCTGGGTGTCACCCGCATCCTGCAGCGCGATAAGTCCTTCCTGCTCAAGGGTGGCAAAGAGGGTATCAAGGCGCGCTTTGGCGGCTCGCCACTGCCCGGCGGTCATCCTGACAGGGTCCGGGTCTGGCTGTTTAACGGGGACGGACCTGCCTGTCACATGAGCAAGCAGCGCGATGACCTCATCAGAGAAAGCGTTCGTCATGATGTGATTACCACACACATCGCAGATATCCGCCTCAGCCCCCGCGTCGAGGAGTATTTGGACATGTGCAACGTCACTGGCGAATTCGGCTGCATAGTAAAGCGCCGTGCCTCCGGAGGGGCCCCTGGCCTCCAGCGGGCTGCCGGCATCAATAAGCATACGCAGGATGTCCAGCATCGCGGTGTGCTGAGTCGCCGTCAGGTTGTGAGTGCCCATCGCCGCCGCCTGAAGCGCGGTGAATCCCCAATCGTTCACTGCCGCAAGATTGGCGCCTGCAGCGATGCACGCGCTGACCTCTCCGGCATCCCCCCTCTTTATCGCATCGAAAATATTCCGGGCATTCATACAGGCGTTCCTTGTTAAAAAGACAGGAGAATATGGCGGTATTCTACAGGCATCGGCAGATTAAGGGGGTCTGAACATCACGGCGATGAAGTCATAGAATAAATCAGGGTTTGGTGTATGCTTATGTACTTGTGTACTAGCCATGGAGATCAGCAGTGAATTTTACCACCATCGAAGAGGTCAGACAGCGTATTGACCAGATTGATAGCGAACTGGTTCACATCATCGCTCAACGCGCCGAATGTGTGAAAGCGGCAGCGTCTTTTAAAAAAGACCCCTCGGCTGTTCGCGCTCCGGGCCGCGTCCAGCAGGTTATTGATAAGGTGTGTAAGACAGCCGTTGAGGAAGGCCTTCCCGTCGTCATTATCGAAAAAGTCTACCGAACCATGATCGGCGCGTTTATCGACTATGAGCTTGAGCAACACGGGCAGTTAAGGAAGGAAAAAATCTGACAGAGAAGTGGGATCTGGTGAAACGCAGAGCAAAAAGCGGAAGTGAGCACTGATTCTTATCGTTGACAGGTTTTCCCCTCAGCGACTGCGCTCTCTGAGATAACGCTTTACACCACGCCAGACAAAAAGCCCAACGCAAAAAAAGCCCGCCCGAGTTTCCTCCAGCGGGCCTTCAGGGTCAGCGTGCTCAGATATCGAAACGGTCCAGATTCATGACCTTCGTCCAGGCAGCCACGAAGTCTTTTACAAACTTCTCTTTCGCGTCGCTGCTGGCGTACACCTCAGCAGAGGCACGCAGTACCGCATTGGAGCCAAACACCAGATCGGCGCGGGTCGCGGTGAACTTCACCTCGCCGCTCTGTCGGTCACGCCCTTCAAAGCGCTCTCCGCTGCCGTCGGCCGCCTTCCATTCGGTACGCATATCCAGCAGATTGACGAAGAAGTCAGTATTCAGCTCACCGACACGTTGGGTGAAAATACCGTGCTGACTGCCGTCAGCGTTGGCCCCCAGCGCACGCATGCCGCCAATCAGCACCGTTAACTCCGGTACGGTCAGCGTCAGCTGCTGCGCTTTGTCGATCAGCAGATTTTCCGTCGACGTGCGGCCGTGAACGCCGCGATAGTTGCGGAAGCCGTCGGCTTTCGGCTTCAACAGTTCAAACGACTCAATGTCTGTCTGTTCCTGACGCGCATCCACGCGGCCCGGGATGAACGGCACTTCGATCGTCACGCCAACGGCTTTCGCCGCCTGTTCCACACCGACCACACCCGCCAGCACGATAATGTCGGCCAGCGAGGCTTTCTGCGTTGACTGCTGGATCGCCTCCAGCACCGGCAGGACGCGGGCCGCCGTGGCGTTGACCTCCCACTCCCTTTGCGGCAGCAGGGCCAGACGGGCACCGTTAGCCCCGCCGCGCTTGTCACCGCCACGGAAGGTTGAGGCCGACGCCCAGGCAACCGAGACCAGTTCACTGACGGTCAGACCGGAAGCAGCAATGTTCTCTTTCAGCAGCGCAATATCCGCCACCGTCGGGTGATACACCGGTACCGGCAGCGGATCCTGCCAGATCAGATCCTCTTTCGGCACTTCAGGGCCGATATAGCGGGCTTTTGGCCCCATATCGCGGTGGGTCAGCTTATACCATGCGCGGGCAAAGGCTTCGTTAAACGCCTGCGGATCGCCGTGGAAACGACGGGAAATTTTCTCAAACTCCGGGTCGAAACGCAGCGTCAGATCGGTTACCAGCATGGTGGGTTTGTGTTTTTTGCCACTGTCGAACGCATCAGGAATAATATCCGCTGCGTTAGCGGCTTCAAACTGAATGGCACCCGCCGGGCTGCGCGTCTGCACCCAGTCATATTTGAACAGGTTCTCAAAGAAGTAGTTGCTCCACTGCGTTGGCGTCTGCGACCAGATCACTTCCAGACCGGAGGTGATGGCATCGGCTCCGACACCGCTGCCGTGGGTGCTGGCCCAGCCCAGGCCCTGCGCTTCAATTGGCGCAGCTTCCGGGTCGTCACCGACGTGTTTGGCATCGCCGGCACCGTGCGTTTTACCCAGCGTGTGTCCCCCGGCAATCAGGGCGACGATCTCTTCATCGTTCATCCCCATGTTACCGAAGGTGGCGCGGATCGCCGGGGCGGCCGACGCCGGGTCGCCGCTGTGCTCCGGGCCTTCAGGGTTGACGTAAATCAGCCCCATTTCGGTAGCACCGAGCGGGGAAGCCGCTAAAGATTCCGGGTGACGGTGTTCAAGCCAGGTGGTTTCATCCCCCCAGTTCACGTCCTGATCCGGTTCCCAGACGTCTTCACGCCCGGCACCGAAGCCAAAGGTGCGGAAACCGGAGTTTTCCAGCGCGACGTTACCCGCCAGAATATAGAGATCGGCCCAGGAAATTTTCTGACCGTATTTTTGCTTCACCGGCCACAGCAGGCGGCGCGCCTTATCCAGGCTGACGTTATCTGGCCAGGCATTCAGCGGGGAGAAACGTTGCTGGCCACGCCCGGAACCGCCACGCCCGTCAACCGAGCGGTAGGTGCCGGCGCTGTGCCAGGCCATGCGGATGAACAGGCCGATGTAGCTGCCCCAGTCGGCGGGCCACCAGGACTGTGAGTCAGTGAGCAGTGCTTTAATATCGGCTTTAAGCGCAGAGTAATCTAATTTGGCGAATTCTTTACGGTAGTCAAACCCTTCATCGAGCGGGTTAGAGCGGCTGGAATGCTGATTTAGCAGGTCGACCCGAAGCTGGTTAGGCCACCAGTCACGGCTGGTTGTGCCGCCGCCGGAGGCTTTATTACTCTTTCCTTCGTGGAAAGGGCATTTCCCGGCCGGGGCTTCGCGGTCAGCCTCAACGATCGGCTTCGCTTCTTCTTCGGGTTTTTCATCAAATGAATGGCTCATGCTCACACTCCCTTATTTATTGTCATGGCTACTTTATACGCAGAGCTCACCAGGTCACACCAGTATTACCCTATGTATTCGATAGCTCTGAATGTGAGTTTTTTGCCATCACCCTGCGAATAACGACAATGACGGCGTTTTCGCCCGGAGTAAAGCGTCCCCCTACAATAAGAAAGGTTTTATCTGATTATCGGTAAGCGGTCTGGCTCCGCCAGCCAGGATTTTCGCTATCAGCAGAGGGTGTTTTTGGCTATAGTTTCACAACTTTAACAACAACTCAGAGCCGGTATGAAACCCACCCCAGGCGATATTTATTGTGTTTATCATCCCCTGCTTCAACAGTATGTCGCCTGTCAGATCACAGCGCTGAAAGACAAGAATATGGTCGCCGTGCTCGATCTCGACTGGTGCGGCGCGTCCCTGCCGGATGCGGCAGCGCTGGCGGCCATGCGGCCCCTGGTCTGCGATTACTATTTCTGGCGCGGTCGCTACGATCATTCGTTCCTGCCGGCCAGCGTACCGCCCCATTACACACTGGTCGGGAATGTCCCGCCGCTGGTCAATGAAGAAGTTAACAGCTATGCAGGCGGCTGGAACGTCGGCAACAGTCTGTATAATCAGCGGCACTGGAACGCCATTGATGCGGATAAGCGCGCCCGGTTTAAAGCCGCCTCGCGCGACCGTCAGGTGACGCTGCCCGCTGGCGTACTGCCCGAGAATACGACAAAGATCACCGATACCCATCTGGCGGGCCTGACGGATTACGCGCTGCTGGACCAGCTGCCCTGCCTGACGACGGTTGAAACAGCACAGGGCAGCGAGGCGCTGGCCGCGTATCTTCATCAGCACCCGTTTATCATGGAGCTGCACTGGGCTTCTTCAGCCGGTATGACCGCGCTGGATCTGAGCGGCAGCCCGCTGAAGCGGCTGATTATTGACCCGACGGGGCTGACCTCGCTCAGGGTAAACGACGGGCTTAACCTGCTCTCGCTGAGCGCTACACCGGCCCCCGATCTGACGATCCACAGCCGCCATCAGGGCCGGGATCTGACGCTGATGCACGGCCAGACGCTGCCCTCACTGCAGGGCCTGGACGCGCTGCGCGGACTGCATCTTACCCAGGTGGCTCAGGCCGATATCGCCGCCATTGCTGACCGCTTCCCGGCGCTGGCGCAATTAAGGCTGTGGGGTAAACCGGGTGTTCTGATCCATATGGACAGCCTGGCGCGCCTGTCTGCGCTGCAGATGTTCACCACGGTCGATCTGTTCGGCTTCGCTCCGGAGGACGTCCCGTCACCGGAGGCGTTGCCCCACATGGCGATGCTGTGGATGACCAGCCTGCCCGCTGATGTGGCGACGTCGGTGAAGAAGCGCTGGAAAAAGGTGGATGGCGTCGATCTGTCCATCACTAAACCACGCAAGCCAGAGTGGCTGGCAGAAAATCTGACCAATCCCTTTCGCGACTGGGACGGCCGCGAAAATATCAGCCCGGCCCATGCGAAAAAGGCCGCCGCGCTGTATAAGCAGGCGTGCATCTCCCTGCGTGAGATCAACGGGTCCAGCGATGCCGCGAGCGTTAACGCCACGGCGGAGACCTTAGTACGCAGCTGGGCAGAGGCCTTCAACGCGATGGATCGACGCAGCAGCAGTATTGAAACCATTGAGCGGGAAGAGATTGCCGACGTGATTTACGGGCTGCTCTGCCAGATGGAGCAGCAGTTGGGGCAAGACGCGTCTGAACGGTTCGACAAACACGCCATGATGGATCTGTTCGATCGGTTACGGGATTTTTAAGCCGCCGGAACGAGCAGACGGGTCGACCGGAAAAAGGTCGGCCCCGGCAGGTGGACATTATCCCTCATACAGCCAGAGATATCTCCCGCAGGGGCTGACCTTCTGTTTCGGTCAGCCCGTTTTACAGCAACGGGCGCGATACGTGTTCGGCGGCCGCCTGGTTGGCTTTATCCACCGCCACCGCCAGCGGCTCACCGTTCAGCAACGTGGTGCAGAGCATGCCCATAAAGCAGTCGCCTGCCCCGTGGGTGCTGACCAGCTGCACTTTGCGGGCAGGCAGCGACTGGCTGTCTGCCCCCTGCTCGCAGAACGCCACACCGTGCTCCCCCGCCGTCACCACCACCGCCGGGAAATCACGCCCCAGGCTCTCTGCGGCCAGGCAGGCGGCGCTTAAATCAGCCACGGTAATCTGGCTGAGATCGCGGGCCTCCACCGCATTGACCACCAGCAGATCCACACCGGCCAGCATTTCCGGGGTCAGCGGGCGCGCCGGGGCAGCATTCAGACACACGCGGATGCCGCGCTTTTTCGCTTCGGCGGCGGCATGATGGTTTACCGCCTCCGGCACCTCATTCTGCAGCAGCAGCATACTCACCTGCTGCCAGAGAGCATCATCGCTGAGGGACGCCAGGGTTATGTGATTGTTGGCATTCGACACCACCACCGCGCCATAATCGCCTTCCGCATCCTGAATGGCGACGCTCATCCCGGAGGGGAGACCCGCGCCGATCGCGACATGCGTGGTATCCACGCCGTGTTGTTGCAGCACGTCGAGTAAAAACGCCCCCTGCACATCGTCGCCTACGGCACCGGCAAAGCGCACCCGGGCACCGGCCAGCGCCGCCGACACGGCCTGATTACCACCCTTGCCGCCAAACTTATAGGCACAGCCGCTGCCAATCACCGTTTCCCCTTTTTCCGGGCGATGGTCGGCCTGCAGCAGAATATCGTAATGAAGACTGCCGATGACTAAGATGTGGCTCATACTAGTATTCTCTGAGATCCTGGACTGCCTGTTGGGTTTTCTTCAGGTTCTTCTCCGCCGTCTTCAGATCCTTCTGCGCAATCGCCACAAACAGTGCATCCAGTATGTTCAACTGGGCAATGCGTGACGCGGCGTTTTCCCCCAACAAATGCGAGCCCTGAGAGGTTGAATTGAGCACCACATGCGCGCTGCGCGCAATGGGCGACTCGGCATAGTTCGTAATTGCAATGACTTTGGCCCCGTTACGCGCCGCCAGCTTTATCGGGTCATTTACCGCGCGCGTCGCGCCGGAATGACTGATGGCGATCACTGCATCGTCATCCGATAACACTGCCGCAGACATCAGCATAATATGCGCATCATCGTACACCGTGGTTTTAATCCCAATCTTTAACATCTTATGGGATAAATCCCGCGCGACCGTCGCGGAACCGCCGACGGCATATAAATCAATGTAACGCGCTTTAAACAGAATATCCGCTGCCCGGTTAAATTCAGAGACATCAAGAATAGTCAGTGTTTCTTCTATTGCCTGAATTGACGTCCTGAAGACTTTTGCCAGTAATTGCTCCGACGAGTCATCCGCTTCAATTTCCGCATGCATCCCGGCCACTTCAGAATAGTTATAATAAATCAGACTACTTCTGAAATCCCTGAACCCTGAAAAATTTAACTTTTTGGCAATTTTGACCACCATGGCTTCAGAAACATTATTCATCTGGGCAATTTCTTTAATTGACGTCTGCTCAGACAAATCCGTTTTCGACGTAACGGAGTCAACCACCTTTCTTTCCAGAGGGGTCAGGCTGGGTAATCGCATACGTATTTGAGCGCCTATGGCTCGCGGGTCCTGCTTCATTACTTGCCTCGTGTCGCTCTGTCAATCAACATCGCTATGATAATTATAAGGCCAGTAGCAAGCAATTGATAAAACGCCTGAATATTCAGAAGTGTCAGACCGTTACGTAACGCGCCGAGAATAACTGCGCCGATCAGCGTGCCGACAATACTGCCTTTACCACCCATCAGCGAGGCACCGCCGATGGCTGCCGCGGCAATCGCATCCAGCTCCCAGAGGTTACCGATGGTGGGTTCTGCCGCCCCCAGGCGGGCAATCAGAATCAGTGCCGCCAGCGAGGCAAGTACGCCGGAAATGACAAACACCGTCACTTTGGTGCGCTTAACCGGGACACCTGCCACGCGCGCAGCTTCTTCATTGCCCCCGACGGCGAGAATGTATTCGCCCAGCGGAGTTTTGTTCATCACCACCCACAGGAACAGGGCAATCACCACCACCACGATAATCGGCGTCGGTATGCCAAACACCGTGCTGTTGATCAGGTTACGGAACGCCATCGGAATGCCGAAAACAGGGTTGCCGTTGGTAAAAATCAGGGCCAGCGCACGGAACAGCGACAGCCCGCCCAGGGTGACGATAAAGGGTTGCAGTCCGGCATAGGCCACCAGCGTACCGCTGAACACGCCGCAAAGTGCACCAACGCCCAGCGTCGCCATCACCGCCAGCGGCACCGGCACGCCAGCCACCATCAGCGTGGCACCCAGTACAGCTGATAATGCCGCCGTCGGCCCGACAGAGAGGTCAATACCGCCGGAAATAATCACCAATGTCATGCCCAGCGCGATAATGGCATTAATGGATGACTGCTGCAGAATATTCAGCAGGTTTGGCAGCGTCCAGAATACCGGTGACAGAAATGAAAATGTCACCACAATAATTAATAAACCAATCAGCGTTCCTGCGTCGCGCAAATTAAATTTAAACAGCGCCGGAGCCGGCACTTTTGGCTGAGTTTTCTCTTGGGTCATCATGATCATTACCTTTATTCGGTCTTAAGCCAGATCGTTAATCGCGTAACGGGCGATGTTTTCTTCGGTGATAGCCTCACCGCTCAGTTCTTTGGTGATCTTCCCTTCACGCATGACCAGCACCCGATCTGAAATACGCATAATTTCCGGCATTTCAGAAGACACCACCACAATCGCTTTGCCCTGGCGGGCTAATTTCTCTATCAGATTATAAATTTCTGATTTGGCACCAATATCAATTCCCCGGGTTGGCTCATCAAAAAGAAACACTTTATTATCCGCTGCCACCCAGCGGCCGATAATCACTTTCTGCTGATTACCGCCGCTTAATGTGCCAATCGGCTTTTCAATATCTAACGGACGCAGATTCAGATCGCTCATCACTTCCAGCGCCACTTTATCGAGCTGCCGCTGGCGTAACAGTCCGGCTCGGGTAAATTTCATCATCGACGGCAGCGCCATATTCATTTTCACCGCACGCTGTTTGATGATGCCCTCTTTTTTACGATCCTCCGGCACCAGGCCAATGCCGGCTTTGATGGCGGTGCTGACGTTAAGCGTTTTCACCACCACGCCGTCCACCCGTACGCTGCCGCTGGTGCAGGTATCAATACCGGCAATCAGCTTCAGCAGTTCCGTACGCCCTGCCCCAACCAGCCCGGCAATGCCCAGCACTTCACCTGCATTAACGCTGAAGCTGGCGGACTGTACCGCTTTATCGCGCCCCAGTCCGTCAACCCGCAGCACCTCTTTCCCGGTGATGTAAGACTGATGCTGTACCTTTTCAATTTTGCGTCCGACCATTTTGGTGACGATGGTTTCTTCGGTTTCATCGCCGATGTTCACCACCCCGACCTGTCGGCCATCGCGCAGAATAGTGGCGCGGTCGCAGACCTTGAAGATCTCGTTCATCTTGTGCGACACGTAGATCAGCGCCACGTTCATCGACTTCAGATCGGAGATCAGCTCAGCCAGCCGGTCGAACTCGCGCGGCGTCAGGCTGGAGGTCGGCTCATCCATCGCAATGATTTTGGCCTCATCCAGCAGCGCACGCGCGATTTCCACTATCTGCTGCTGCGACACTTTCAGATTCTTAATCGGCTCGTCCGGGTCAATGCTCGGATCAAGACGCCGCAGGATGGCGATTGCCCGCTTACGCTGTGCCTTACGGTCAACAAAGCAGCCTTTAAAGCGCGTCAGTGGCCGGCCAAGAAACATATTTTGAGCCACGGAGAGCTCAGGAACGTGCTGCAACTCCTGATGGATCATCGCAATCCCGGCCTGGCGCGCGGACAGGGGATTTTTCATCTGCACCACCACGCCGTTGACGGCGATCTCACCGGCATCGGCGGGGCGCACGCCGGAGAGAATATTCAGTAGCGTCGACTTGCCAGCGCCGTTCTCACCGATTAAGGCATGCACCTCACCCGGTCTGACGGAGAAATCCACCGTCTGTAACGCTGCCGCACTGCCGTAGGTTTTACTGATGCCACGCATCGTCAGACAAAACTGTTCCATACACCCTCCGCCGTGATTACTGCTGTGCTAAAAGCTGACGCAGCTTGTTATTGTCTTTGGTCGAGAAGGCATCGGCATTGTCTTTGGTGATCAACGCCTGCGGCGTGGAGACGACGCGCGACAGTTTCTGGCCAGCGACCAGGCGCAGCATCACGTCCATCGCCACTTCGCCCGTCAGCACCGGGAAGCTGTCAACGGTACCGGTCAGCTCACCGCGTTTGATCGAGGCGTAGGCATCGGAAATACCGTCCGTGCCGAAGACGGCAGTCTGCGCCGATTTACCCTGTGAGCGCACGGCTTCTACCACGCCCAGCGCCATGCCGTCATTGTTGGCATAGAAGCCAATCAGATCCGGGTGCTGCTGCAGAATGGTCGAGGCGGCGTTGTAGGCATTTTCGCGGCTCCAGTTGGCCGGCACGCTGGCCACCAGCGTGAACTTACCGTTTTTAGTGATGGTTTCACGGAAGCCTTTCGTCCGCTGTGCGGCGGCGTAAACGCCCGGCTGCCCTTCAATGACGGCGACCTTGCCGCCCTTCGGATAGTGCTGGATAAACCAGTTGGCCACCCGTACGCCGTTGTCTTTCTGCACGTTGCCGACGTAGTGGGCCGCATTCGGCATCACCGCATCGTTAACGTTGACCACCGGGATGTTTTTGCTTTTCGCTTCTTCATAGGCCGGTTGCAGGTTAGCATCGGTCTGCGGGGAGACCAGCAGGCCGTTAAAGCCTTGTGAGATTAGGGTTTCGGCGATCGACAGCTGGCCCAGCTGATCGTCTTCGTTAGCGGCCGCCTGATATTCGACGGTGATGCCGTATTTTGCGCCTGCGGCTTTGTAGCCTTCACCCAGCGAGCGCCAGTATTCGTTGGTCAGCGTTTTTGATACGCCACCGATTTTCAGTTTTTTGTCCGGTGCCGGCAACGGCCCGTATTTTTCAGTGAGCTGCGTCCAGTCGGTGCGGTCAGCTTCGGTATCGGACTGCAGTGGCGGCAGATCCGCTGCATAAACGGTCGAGCAGAACAGTGTCGCGGTGAGTACAGAGAGTAAGTGCTTTTTCATAATCTATCCTGTTATTTTTATAGGGTTTATAACCCGGGGGAGAGACGTATTAAGGTGCCAGCATAATGTCGTTAACAATCTGCTGAGAGGTAACGGCATCCTGGCGGCTGATGGCGTCCAGCAGGGCCGGGTTATTATCCAGCTTGTCGCAGAGCCGCAGTAAACGGGTAACGGTGGCAATGTTGGTTTCCGCTTCACGCACCGGGTCAAGACCGCTGGCATCCGGGAAGGTGTCAAAATAGTAAGCGCCATTATAACCGTCACGCTTCATCTGCCAGAGGAACTCCAGCGTAGCGCGCGGGTTAACGGAAGCGGCCATCAGACCATCATCGCGTTTGCCCCAGCCGTCGTTCAGATCGAGGCCGAGCAGGCGTGACCGGCGGGCCACCATGGCGGCGGCATAGGCCGGGATCTCATTCGCATACAGCACGTGGGCAAAGTCGAGGGTGATACCCAGATTCGGGCAGCCGGCTTCTTCCACCGCCAGCAGGCAGGTGGTGACGTTCGGGAAAATGGCGAAAGCCCGCGGTTCGTTGGGCTTGTACTCAATACTGACGTCCATATCCCCGGCATATTCCGCCACTTCACGCACCGCGCTGACCGCATCTTCCCAGACTTTTTTGTAGTCGACCTGGAAGCAGTAATCAAAACCGTCCTGCCCCATCCACAGCGTCATGATGCTGGCACCAAATTCGCGTCCGGCATCAATACCGCGCTTGGTCAGTTCGATCGCCTGACGACGGATTTTGGCATCCGGGTTGGTATACGCGCCGATTTTAAATTCCGGTGCATCCCAGCGCATCTGCATGCCGTTCACCGCCAGCCCCACATCTTCAATTTTCTGACGCATGGTTTTGACATCATCGGTGATGTGCTGCGGATAGTTCAGATCCAGATGGGTCAGGCCTTTCGCCGTAGCTGCACGCTCAATCATCTGCAAAACGGAAGGCTTGCCTTTCAGCTCTGGCCAGTAGCGCCACGCGCCGGACGCAAAGGAGTTGAGGCGGGTAGCAAATTTCAGTTCTGACATATCGGTGTCCCTGGTTGTTGAGTTGTGAATTACTTTACAACTTTACATTTATTTGTGAACAAGTGCATTACTATCACCAACAAAAATTCCCCGCAACCACGGCCGCTGTTTTCATCAGCAATTTGGGCGCTGCCTCACGAAATCTGCGCGGCAGAAATCCGGCCACGGCAAAAATCTGCGTAACTGTGTTGCAGGTCGCATTTTGAACATCGGGGAAGGCGTGAGCGGAGCGTTGGCCGTTGTGCGCCCGGGAGGAAAGATTTACTGTTTCAATCTCATCAGTAAATTTTAACGTATTCAAACCACGCGGGGAAAGCGATGTCACACACCATAATCACCCTTAAAAAGTCCTTTTTCAGCAGCACACCGCGTGAGATTGTGCGGTCAGGCGACTGCCGCGCTGAAATCTACCGCACGACGTCCGGCATTGAGGCCGTCCGTCTGAGTAACCGCCGCGGGCACCTGGTGATCCTGCCCTGGTACGGTCAGATGATCTGGCAGGCGACGTTTGATGGCGTTGACCTGACCATGCAGAGTGCCTTCAAAGAACCCCGGCCCGCAGCGGACATTGTCGGCACCTACGGCTGCTTTATGTATCACTCCGGCCTGCTGCGCAACGGCAATCCCGGCCCGCAGGATAGCCACGCGCTGCACGGTGAGATGCCGCTGGCGGCCATGGATAGCGCCAGCATTGAAACCGGAGAGGATGAGCACGGGCCGTGGATGGCGCTGGCCGGCGAACGGGAGTATCTGATGGGCTTTGGCGATCACTACATGGCCCGCCCGCGCGTGGTGCTGCGCCCGGCGGCGGCCACCTTTGAGCTGCGCATGGCGGTGGAAAACCTCTCCGCGGATGATATGGATCTGATGTACATGTGCCACGCCAACTTTGCCTTTGTTGAAGGGGGGGAAATCCTGCAGCCCACCGGCTTCAGCAGCGCCGACATGGTGGTCCGCACCTCGGTTCCCGCCCTCGTCAGGGCCAGCGACAGCTACCTGGCCCACCTGCAAACGCTGCAGGAAGATCCCTCCGTCACCCGCACCATCAGCGCCCGCCTCGGCGTGGATCCCGAGCTGGTTTTCTATCTGAAAAACCTGAAGACCGCGCCGGACGGCCGGGTGCATGTGATGCTGCGCCGGCCAGAGGGTGACGCCTTTTCAATGTGTTACCACCCGGAAGAGTTTTCCCATCTGGTGCGCTGGATCCTCGCCAATAACCGGCAGAAAGTGTGCGCTTTTGCCATGCCCGCCACCTGTGGAGTGGAAGGTTACCAGGCTGAAAAACAGCGCGGCAACGTCCGCACGCTCAGGGGGGGAGAGTCGGCCAGCTTCACCCTGACGCTCGGCTATCTCAACGCGCAGGAGGCCGTTCCGGAAGCAGCAATGGTGCAGGCGTCACGCTAGCGCGCTTTTATCACTCTGGGAAATCCGAGTTGTGAGCTGAATCAAATAAGGACACTTTGGTTACGCAATAAAATTTACTTTGAAACTTTTTTGAGTAAAGTCAATTTTGCCAGCGGGACATTTAATGCGGTTTGTTCCAGGCACTGAGAGAAGACGAGACAGTTTTCCAGGGGTGCTGAAGACGGGACTTCCTCTTCTTACCTTCTCCCTTTTTTACCGTTTAGCCACGTTCACTGTCCCGACGGGATCCGGGGCGACAGGCCAGCCTGTCACCCTACTCCTCTGCGGCGTATTGCCAGAGAACGATGCGCGAAGATAACTATGATAATGAAGAGGTAACACCATGAATCGCCGCATTTTTGTTAAAGCAATGAGTTTATCCGTGCTTATCTCGATGAGCGCCGGTCTCGGCTGGTCAACTATCGCCGCTGCCGCGGAAACCAAAACCATGGTCACCGTGGTGAAAGCCGTCGGCGTGCCGTGGTTTAACATCCTCAATCAGGGGCTGGAAGAAGGCGGTAAGCAGTTTAACCTGAAAACCTCTATGGTCGGGCCAACCCGCGCCGACCCCGCGCAGCAGGTTAAGCTGATTGAAGATTTGATTGCCAAGAAAGTGGACGTAATTGGCCTGGTGCCGCTGGACACCAAAGTCACGGCGCAGGTGGTGAAACGTGCGCGTGACGCCGGGATCATGGTGATCACCCAGGAAGGCCCCAATCAGCCGGGCAAAACCTGGGACGTGGAGTTGATGAGCGCGCAGGCCTACGGGGAAGCGCAGATGAAGGCGCTGGCCCGTGAGATGGGTGAAAAGGGTGACTACGTGATACTGGTCGGCACGCTGACCACCACCGGACACAATCAGTGGGCAGATGCGGCGATTGCCTATCAGAAAGCACACTACCCTGACATGCGACTGGCGGCCGACCGCTTCCCCGGCGCGGACTTTATTGATGAATCCGAGCGCGTCACCCAGGATATCCTGAAAGCCTATCCGAAAGTGACCGGCATCATGTCGATGGGATCTAACGGGCCTATCGGCGCGGGTAACGTGCTGAAAAAACGCCATCTGGAGAAAAAGATTGCGCTGGTCGGCACCACCATCCCTTCGCAAGCCCGGGCTTACATTATGTCTGGCGTGATCCGGGAAGGCTTCCTGTGGAACCCGAAAGAAGCTGGCCTGGCCATGACCTCCGTTGCCCGTCTGGCACTGGATAATGCCAAATTTGAAAACGGTATGACCATCCCCGGCCTGGGGAAAGCGACCGTCGACAGCGAAAACAACGTGGTCATGGTCGATCGTATCCTGACCATCAACAAATCTAACATCGCCGGGCTCATCAAACTGGGCCTCTGAACCACTCCATTTGCCTGATACCGTCCCGGCGACCCGCCGGGACGGCCTCCCTGTACCCTCACTTATTGCAAGGGGCCGCGTGATGTCCGTTTTCTTACAGCTAAATGGAATTTCGAAAATATTTGGTGGCGTCCATGCGCTGTCTGACGTGGAGCTCCAGCTCAGAACCGGCGAGGTTCACTGCCTGTGCGGCCAGAACGGCTGCGGTAAATCCACGCTGATCAAAATCATGTCCGGCGTCCACCAGCCTGAACCTGGTGGCAAAATTACGATCGCCGGGGAGCCGATCGCCCATCTGACGCCGGTCGAAAGCACCCGCCTCGGCGTGCAGGTGATTTATCAGGATCTGTCGCTGTTTCCCAATCTGACCGTGGCGGAAAATATTGCCATCGGCCTGCACGTGGGTGGGCTGCGCCGGGTGAACTGGAAAAAAGTACAGCAGCTGGCCAGCGATGCCATGCAGCGCATCGGCGTATCGCTGCCGCTGAACGATAAGGTGGCGGATATCTCGATCGCCCAGCGTCAGCTGGTCGCGATCTGCCGTGCCATGGCCGCCGACGCGCGCCTGGTGATCATGGATGAACCCACCTCCTCCTTAACCCGCTATGAGGTGGACGCGCTGCTGAAACTGACCCTGCAGCTGAAGGCCAGCGGGATCACCATTGTTTTTGTCAGCCATCGTCTGGATGAGGTGCTGGAAATTGCCGACCGGGTCACCGTAATGCGTGACGGAAAGATGCTCGGCACTTACGATGCCCGTGACATGTCGGACCGCAAGCTGGCGACCCTGATGACCGGCAAAGAGTTCAGCTATCAGTGCGCGGCCAAAGATCGCCCTGAAACGGCAACGGTGCTGGAGGTGCGCGGGCTGTCGCGCTCCGGCGAATATCAGGATATTCACTTCGATGTGCGGCGTGGGGAGATCTTAGGCCTGACCGGGCTGCTTGGGTCAGGACGCACGGAGCTGGCGCTGTCGCTGTTTGGCCTCACCCGCCCTGAACAGGGCGAGATTGTGCTGAACGGCGAGGTCACCCGACTGCGGTCAAACCGTGATGCCATCCGGCGCGGGGTCGCCTATTTATCCGAAGATCGTCTGGCGCTGGGTCTGGTGCTGGAACAGTCGATCAGCGCCAATATCACCCTGTCCGTGATGGAGCAACTGGTCGGTAAAGGCGGCCTGATCCGCGATGACTGGTATGAGAGCACTGTGCGTCACGGCATCGAGTCGCTGACCATTAAAGCCGGTAACCCCGACAATAAAGTGAAAACGCTGTCCGGGGGAAACCAGCAGCGCGTGGTGCTGGCCAAATGGCTGGCCACCAATCCCTGCCTGCTGATCCTCGACAGTCCGACCGTGGGGGTCGACATTCATGCCAAAGACGGCATTTACGCCATCATCAGGAGCCTGGCCGCCAGCGGTATGGCCATCATCATGATCTCCGAAGAAATTCCGGAAATTTACTACCACAGTGACCGCGTGCTGGTCATGCGTGCCGGTCGCTTAAACGGCGAATACATCCCAGGGCGCTGCTCTGAAGACGAGCTGAAGGAGGCGGTCAATGCGTGATTTTTTCCAGCGTTTTATCCCGACGCATGAGTGCCGGCTGCTGATTGTCATCACTCTGATGGTGCTGTTGCTGGCTTTCTCTACGCCGGAGTTTGCCTCTCTGCAAAACCTGGTGGATGTGCTGGGTGCCACGGCCTTTACCGGTATTCTCGCCGCCGGTCTGCTGGTAGTGATCATCACCGGCGGTATCGATCTCTCCTTTGCCGCCGTGGCCTCGATTACTCAGTTTGTTGCGCTGACGGTGGCTAACCATTTTGGCATCGGCTGGGTCGGGGTGTTTGCTATTGCGGTCGGCCTCGGCGTGGTGCTGGGCTTGATTAATGGCCTGCTGGTGAACGCACTGAGAACCTCAGCGCTGATTATCACCATTGCCACGCTGAACGTCTTCTTTGGCATTCTGCTCACCGTGACCGGTGGCGCGGATATCTTCGCCCTGCCGGACTGGTTTACCGCCGGCTTTGAATTTGTCTTTTATACCGACGCCCAGGGCATCCCCTATACCATTAACTTCCAGATTATGGCGCTGTTCCTGGTGTTTCTGCTGACCTGGCTGCTACTTAACCGCAGCAATGTCGGCCGCCAGATTTACGCCATGGGCGGCAACCCCGATGCGGCCCAGCGCGTGGGCTTCAACGTCTATCGCCTGAATATGCTGGTATACGGCTACATGGGTGCGCTGGCCGGGATCGCTTCGCTGGTACAGGCGCAGCTGGTGCAGTCGGTCTCCCCCACGGCCCTGGTCGGGCGCGAGCTGGATGTGGTGGCGGCGGTGGTGATCGGCGGGGCCAGCCTGACCGGCGGTTCCGGCACTGTGCTCGGCACTGTGCTCGGCCTGGCGCTTATCGCCATCTTACAGAACGGGCTGATCCTTCTCGGGGTCTCGTCGTACTGGTCTCTGTTCAGCACCGGGCTGGTAATTATTGCTGCCATGATCATGATGGCCAGAGAAACCCGTCAACGTCATAAGCAGGCTGAAGCAGGAGTGGTGCCATGAAGCATAACGTTAACCGTCTCTCCGACCGCATCCAGCGGCGCGTTGGTACCACCAATGCACGTCTGCTGGTGATGCTGGCGCTGATGATCACCGGCCTTGGTCTGCTGGAAGGCAGCAAACTGTTTGGCGTGGCCGGACTGCAGTCGATGGGTTTTCAGCTGCCTGAACTGGGTTTCCTTGCGCTGGCAATGATGATCCCGATGCTGTCCGGCGGCATCGATCTGTCAATTATCGCCACCGCTAACCTGTGTGCCCTGACCGTGGCCTGGACGCTGACGGCGCTGATGCCGCTGATGCCGGACAGCCACGGCGTCAGCTGGGGAATGTTGCAGGTGGGGGCGCTGGTGGCCGGTCTGCTGGTGGCCGCGCTGGTCGGCCTGCTTAACGGTGTGCTGGTGGCTTATCTACGGGTACCGCCGATGCTGGCCACGCTCGGCACCATGACTGCCGCCAAAGGCCTGGCCATTGGCTTCAGCCACGGTAATGTGATCTCCGGTTTCCCGGCACCCATCGTGTTTATCGGCAACGGAACACTGCTCGGTATCCCGGTGGCGCTGATCATCTTTGCAGCGGTGGTGTTCCCCCTGAGCGTTTTTGTCAATAAAACGCCGCTGGGCAGCGCCATCGCCATGATCGGCTCGAACGAGCGCGCGGCAGAATACTCCGGCGTGAATACGCGCCGCAGCCTGGTGTGGGTCTACCTGATTTCGGCTCTGCTGGCCGGAGTGGCGGGGATTATCATGATGGCCCGCTTCGACTCGGCCAATGCCGCCTACGGGGAGAGCTATCTGCTGGTCGCTATCCTTGCCGCCGTGCTTGGCGGGGTCGATCCGCTGGGTGGGTTTGGCCGGGTGAGCGGCGTGATCCTGTCGCTGCTGATCCTGCAGCTGATGTCTACGGCCTCGATACTGCTCGACCTCGGCCAGTTTATCACCCTGGCCCTGTGGGGGGCGATCCTGCTGCTGGCCTCGGGCGGGCTGGTGCTGAGAGAGTGGATGTCAGAGCGGTCAAAAGCGAAGACCGCCACCCGAACCCGGACGGTCTGAGGCGCTGATTTTTCCCGCACGGCTGGCAACGGAGCCGTGCGGGAAATCAATAGCCCCTCCCGGTATGGCATGATATCTTTATGAATTAACAATCACTTAGTCAGGGAATAAGTCATCTCATGGTCAATACTGCCGATGATACAAGTTCGATTGGCCCCCGGTTACGGATGATGGTCTCGGTGCTGACCCCCCTGGAGACCCGGCTGGTTAACGCGGTACTGGCGAACGACTTCGACGAACGCGTGGCCCTGAAAGAGGTGGCCGCCCGGTGTGAGATGTCGGAAGCGATGGTGGTCAAGACGGCGAAAAAGCTGGGCTTTAGCGGTTTCCGCGAGCTGCGCAGTAAGGCAGCAGAATATAACCGGCTGCCCATCAATGAGATGCATCAGGAACTCTCGCCAACAGATACGGCGGCCGAAATTGTCACCAAAGTGTTCCGCACCTCCGCCCAGGCGCTGGAGGAGACGCTGGCGATCCTCGATATGAAAGCGTTTGAACGCGCCGCAGAGCTGCTGGCTAAAGCGCAGCAGCGGGATTTTTATGGCTTTGGCGGGTCAGCGCAGATTGCCCGCGATGCGGTACATAAGTTTTTGCGCATTGGCGCGCGCGCCACCGCCTGGGACGATCCCCATATGATGCTGATGTCGGCCTCACTGCTGGGAAAAAATGATGTGGTGCTGGCGATCTCGCACTCGGGTCAGACCAAAGATATCCTTGAGGCGGTCAGGGCGGCCCAGGCGAACCACGTGCCGGTGATTGCCATCACTAACTACTCCGGCTCTCCCCTCGCCAATCTGGCCGATACCGTGCTCTGCTCCACCGCGCAGGGATCGCCCCTCACCGGCGAAAATGCCGCCGCACGCGTGGCGCAGCTTAACATTCTGGATGCCCTGTTCGTTGTCGTCGCCCAGAGTGACTATGCCCACGCCGAGCAACAGCTCAACCGCACCATGATGGCCGTCGCCCATAAAAGAAAATAGGCTATCCGGCCTTATCCGGCGTCCGGCTCATCGTCATCCGGCCCGACGATCCGCACCAGATGGATCATCAGATAGAGCAGTTCATCATGGGTCAGCGTCACCTGCAGCTGGTTATGGACGTACCCGGCAATCAGCTGACTGGCGCGGAAGTGGTCGGGATACTGACTTTTGACCTGGGTAAAAATAAAGTCGTCTGTGGCGACCATTTGCCGCCCCTCCATCAACCGCTGAATAAAAAACTGCAGATGGGTGACAAAACGCTGATAGTTCAGTGAGTCCTGATCAATTTCCGTACGAAAGTGATACTTTATCAGGGTAAAAATATCCTTCAGCATCTTCACCGACTGCAGCGTGGTTTCCATGTTTTGCACATCGGTCTGTCCGTTAACCAGGTGAAAGGCGATATTGCCGGCTTCTTCTTCCGGCAGCGCGATCTTCAGCTGCCGGTTAATCTCCTGCACCGCCGCCTGCGCCACCGCGAATTCACGCGGGTAGAAGCGCTTCACCTCGAAAAGCAGCCGGTTTGCCCGCCGGGGCTGCCGTGCCGAGGGCATCCAGCAGCGTTCGATAGGTTTGCTGCACCTGGTTGCCGATGACAATCTGGAACTGACCGCCACTCTCCACCACACCGATCACGCCGGGGAGTTTTTCGATCTTCTCCTTCTGTACGAGACGGGGGTCACTGAACTCCAGGCGCAGGCGCGTGGCGCAGTGCGTCAGCCTGCTGATATTATTTTTACCGCCGGTGAGCGCCAGGATCTCATGGCCGAGTTGTTTGTAATCCACGGTATTCCCTCAAAAAAAACCAAAAAAAAAGACCAAAATAAAAATGCGCCTCATCAAAGAGGACGTGCATTTTCATTTTGGTCTTGCCTGCTTTACCAGTGACATGCCGCAATAAAAAAGGGCGCAACCTGTCAAACCGTTGCGCCGCGATTATCATCATTTCCGGCGTTAACTGGCAATGACTCCCATAACAGATTGGGATCTGGCTCTCAAGTTTTAGCGAATAAACGTCGAGGTGCGCCTCTGTTCCGGCAACCAGCTGACCTCAGGGGACGACCGAAAAAAAGGTCGTCCCCTGAGTGAGCCCCACAAAAATGAATGGCTGGCAGTCTGGCTTCAGGTCTGAGGCCAGTTTGAGCACGCCGGATCGGCAAAAGACGCATCCATGCGGGCCTCGGCACGCGGCGTTCCTGCCGCGTGACGTCCGGCTTACCTCAAACTGGCCCCATCCCCACAGAACCGTTGCTCGCGGTGGGTTTTAAAACCGCAACAACATGGCGCTCTCTGTGCATTGGTTTGGATGTTGACCTGGGTTTTGACGTTGAGGCGGCAATTAAGCAGCGCTGAGGAAGCGATGTGAACCAGGACGAACCGCTAGGACGGCGGTGAGAGGGAGAGCCGGCACAGGGATGTGCCGTCACGACCAGTCCGTCGGTGAGCGGAGCTGACGATGGCACTCGCTGAAAGCGGGCGATGCGCCTGCCGCAAGCCCGGGTCCCCAGGGCGGCGGCGACTGGCCGCCTTGGGTCGCTCAGCCCGCGCAGCGGGAAAGCGAAACGCCCTTGACGTTGACCTTAACGTTGACCGTCGTGCAGACCATCACCCCGGGTCAGGGGAAGTCCCTCCCGTGCTACTCCAGCGGCACGAATTTCAGCTCACTCAGCGGCTGCACTTTCTCTTCACGCACCATTTTGTATTCGGTGTCCGGCCCCAGCCAGCGGTTCCAGATGCGGTCAATTTCACCCCCCTGCTCCATGGCCATCAATCCGGCATTCACTTTGGTCAGCAGCGCCTCATCGCCTTTTTTCATCCCTACGGCGACCGGTTCCAGCGCCATCGGCTCTTTGATTATCGCCAGCTTGATATTGTCAGCCGCAGCGCGGTTCACCAGCTGAGTGGCGGTCATACCGTTGGTGACAAAACCCACGGATTTATTCTGTTGCAGTGCTAAGTAGGCCGATGCGGTATCCTGGAACGTCACCGGCTTAGCCTGCGCCATGCGAATGGATTGTTCTGAGGTGGAACCTTTCGTTGAACTCAGACGCTTGCCTTTGAAGTCTGCCGGGGTTTTATCGGCATTGGGGCTTTTCACCACCAGCACCTCTTTCGCAATGTAGTACGGATCGCTGAACTGGATCTGCGCAGCACGGCTTTTGGTGTAAGCGAGGTTGGCGATCAGCACATCCACGCGCCCGGTCGTCAGCACCGCGATACGGGCTTCAACGGAAACCGGCATCAGGTTCACCTTGACTCCCAGTTGACCCGCCAGCGCCTGACACAGGTCAACATCCATCCCCACCAGCTGACGGGTTTTCGGATCCGGTGAGGAGAACGGCGGGACATCAGCGTAAACGCCACAGTTAAGCTGACCACGGCTGGCAATATCAGACAGCGTATCAGCCTGCGCAGACAGGGTGGCACTCAGCAGTAAGGGCAGGCAGATCGCCCACGACAGCGGAAGTTTCTTATTCATCAT
>Ga0308168_1000201_pt1 | contig 90470 bp, 138 predicted proteins | sample PhyCR2_FD_202133 | JGI IMG/M metagenome (GOLD analysis project Ga0308168, IMG submission 202133) | Phyllosphere microbial communities from UC Gill Tract Community Farm, Albany, California, United States - DLSLRC.R2 | ecosystem: Host-associated > Plants > Phyllosphere > Unclassified | place...
AGCGGCAATATCGGTAGTATCGGCCAATTTGAAAACAGATCAGCACGCTATGTTCAGACGTTTTATATTTACAAGGATTCAAGCGCGAGTCAACTACGCAGCTTCTCTTACGTTACAACTGCCTTGAATAACTATGCGGCAGGCAACGAATTTGAAGTTGCCTCTGCTCAAGCAGGCACGATACCTGGGCCGCGTTTAATGTACTCATCGAACTGGTCTATGGCAGGTACGAGATATTACTCTGGAGGTGGTTGGATATACAACTATACCAGAAGCAGATTTCTCGGTCAGATAAATCCAAGCAGTAACGCAAACACTTTGTATAGCAAAGGCACAGCACAGGCAAACACGCCAAACTACGTGTTTGATTGGGCGGTACTTCCTGTGTTGATGCCTGATAATCGTGTTGTGTTGCAGATTATGGATTTCGTTCAGGACCTGACTCGAACTGGAGCAGCAACTCCTGCCAACGTTCCGAATATAAAATCCAACGTAAACTTGCTGGCCTACAACAACAATGTGTTTTCAGTCTAGCACATTACAATAATTTACGCCAGATTCAATCAGGAGAAGAACAATGGAAATCATTTCTTTTCCCCTTGTGCAGAATGGGATTACCATTCCTGATGAGGGTAAACGCGATGCAACTGACCCGCCATTAAAATACGGACTCGACAACATGCAGTTCAGTGTATGTCTTGCCAAAGTGCCTGACCCGGCTAACATTGTGGTTGCTGCTGGTTCGAACTTGACTGCGATTGGTGCAACAGCCAGCCTTGACCTCACGACGTTAACATCAAGTCCTGTTAGATGGATTCACGCAGCGGGCAACAAGTTGAAGTTCAAACTTATGGCTACGCTGACTGGTACGTTCAACGGTACCATCAGTGACCTGCTTGCACAGTACAACGTCGTGGTGTTCAACAAAGATATCTCCAGCACTCCTTACGGTGGATTCCTTGTGCTTACCATCGGTGCTGCTGGCTCAGGTGCTGACCTTATTCTGACTTCTGCTAATCTCAAGAACGGTCGCTTCTTGGCATCAGTTGTTCGTGACAGCAAGGAGTTCTAATGCGTATTCTAGGCCACAACCTACTGCCATTTAGTGTCGCGCAGTTAACATCAGGCTGGGCTGCTACGGCCTCTAACGGTATCTTTGCTGAGTGTTTCTTTTTCTCAGAAGACATGCCTGCCGATTTGTCCAACTACCTGATTGACTTCCGTCAGTTGCTGCGTCGTTGTGCTGGTGCATGTGAAATCAAGCTGCGTCCTGAGACAGAAGGCCTGACGTTGATGCTTGACCAGTCTGTTGGCTTTAAAGCCCTGAGTGGCAGCGTGTACAAACCACAGATGGGCGTTACTTTGCACTATCCGCGTGACATTCAGCCTATCGGATATACTGCAACAGCTACAGACATTCCAACTGGCTATGCGACGAGTGTAGCTACAGGCAATCGTCGTCTGCTGGGCAACGTATCGCGCCGTCCTCAAGTCTATCCAGGCTTTCCACTGGACATTCAGAAGCAGGCAATATACACAGTGGCGGTCAGCGATGTTGAGTTCGATAGCGCTGTTACTATCAATGCTTTTGTTGCTCCTGGCCCAGACACATCTGCCCTTGTTAGCGGTAACATTACGCCTGTTACTGCTCAAGACTCAAGTGGTATGTCTACAACTCTGGGTACTGCTGTTGCGTGGTCTATTGCGGCTAATCAAGAAGGTAATGTGATTGCCAGTCCTCCACCAGCCGCTGCTCGTTACCGTGTGAGTCAAGCTGCTGGCGTGACGCGTCGTGGTCTACCTGCAACTCAGGGCAACACAAATCCTGTGGCCAAGACAGCAACGTTGAAGTGGGTGCTGGTGGCTATCACTGATACCAACTATGGTTCGTTGGCAGCAGGCGTTGGTGACGTGCAATACTTTGCCTGTCCTGTTGGAGTTACCGGAGCTGGCACGCTCATCGAATTGCAGAGTCTGACACTGAATGTGGGTGAGTTCCCGGTTGTCACTCAGGTCAGAACAGCTACGGAGATCTCTTGATGCAACTTAAACTTTTTGGCTCAACGGTAAGCAACCAACTCAACCGTCTGTTTGGCTCAACAACGTTTGATGCCAAGAACGCATACTTGATCAGTCTGGCTAGCGGTAAGACTATCAAAGACCTCAACACCTGCCTGAACTTTCATGCTACAGGTGCAGGTTATGTGTTTGATACAACGCGCCTTGCAAGTCGGAACATCGGTACGCTGTTGGGTTCAAGTACGGACTGTGTACGCACCATTGCTAACAACATCCTGTCCGTGTCTGAAATGAACATCACGGCAACTGTTGCAGGCAAGCCAACTCACATTGTGCTGGGCGGCATTGTGCCTCTCGCGCTTGAAATCGGTACGGATATCAACGTCCTGTATCCTGATTCAAACACTGTGATTGATGTGACCTCTGTGGGCAGCATTGTGTATTGTCCTCAGTTCAACGTGTCACTGCCTGGCCTGATTGCTCTCAACTCGTGGTTGGCGGGTAACGAGTTCTATGCTGTTGATAGCAGCGTGTTCCGAACTGGTTCATTCACTGACTATACAGGCAGCGTGTGGACTGTTGGCGGCGACATTGCAAGTGCCGGTGACGGTGTGGCGTTAAACACTAACGGCAGCCTGACCTCATTGGCTACCGCTGCAACTGTGATTGATGTGACCAAGTCGTTCACTGTTGACTTCAAGTATCGCCAAGACTCAACAACAGCGTTTCCTGACGTTGCCCTGTTTGGTCTGTACGGTAGCAGCTTGAATGACCGCTACGTAATTGGTCTGGAGCCAACTGCTCCTCAGTTTGGCCTGTGGAACAACTTGACCACTTCAAAGGTAAGTCGTCCTATCGCTAACTACAACGCAATGCGCTCGACAACGTTTGTTGATTTCAAGTACGTGTATGACGCCTCCACCAACCTGCATCGTGTGTTTATCAACGGTACGCTGGTGGACAGTTGGACGTATGTGCCAATCAAGCCAGTGACTACTCAGTATTTCATGGGCGGTGGTAACACGCGCTCAATCAAGGTAGTCATGACCAACATGCGTGCGCGTCAAGGAGTGTTCTTATGATTATCACGGTCGTCAACTATGACCCAGACTACTTCAAGGACAACACGTTTGTATTCAGCGATTTCGAAACGCGTGCCGATCAGCCAATCATGCCTCGTGTCACCTTGATACAGACACAGTTCCGTAATCAGGCACTGACTGCTGGAACGTTGAGTGCTGATCCATTCCCGCAAGAAGTTGTCACAGCGTTTACCAATCGTGGGTTTGACGCAGCCTCAGTTGGTGCAGCGGAGCAGTGGACAGGCAAGATTGTAGGCAACGTATCACCTGCGCTGCTGAGCACAATCCAATATCCTGCGATGGATAACCCTGTGGTTCGCGTTAACGTTACATCGTTTGATCTCAATGATACGAACGCCACTAACACTTCAACAACTCCAGTGGTGGGCTAATGAAACTTATTAACAGCGCTATCATGGCACAAGCTGTGTATGGCACAAGCATTCCCAATACCTCAGGCTGGGACGACACAGCTCATGCCGGTGGTTGGACACTGTTCTTAATGCCAGGAACTCAGCCGACAACCGACAGTCAGATGGCTCAGGCGTTTGTGCAGACTTCTATTGCAGATCTGTACAACAAGAGTCTTGGCATTGTTCGCCAACCCTTGTTGAGCTTCTCCAACAACACGATTCTCAACCTACGCCCACGAGCCTCATATATTCCCAAAGGAGTGAGTTTGTGGGGAGCAGTAGGTAACGTCACTCTGACGCACTTGCTGCCAAACCGCATTCGGCGTACAGCGCAAACAGATCGCACTATCAGCCGCTTTGTTTGTATGCCTGGCGCTACAGGTGACTTCTCCACTACGGTCGGAACTGATGACGTTGTTGTGGAATTTGACGCACCTGTGCGCTTTAGTCACTGCAAACGCTTTGGCACTGACGGCTTAACTGGTCAATGGGTTGTTGTTGCTGATGACGGTACCGAGACTTCTCTGGGAACCTTATCTGCTACTGTTGCGGACTCTACGGTGTTTGCCTTCTCGAATCCACAAACAGGCAAAACATTCAAGCTCAAATACGCGGCAGCACAGACTCATGCACCAATCGCAATGCTAAGTGATACCACACAGCCTTCATCAACTGCTTTGGCTGTACCAACGTGGGCTGTGTTTGCTCATGTTAATACGTTTGTACACGGCAGCTTTGATGCGACTGATGACTTGATGTTCTTTTCTGATACCGTTGGTGATACTGGTCCGTTCAAGATGATCGCACCCATTGCGGCTAATCAGAACAACATTGTGTATTGCCCTAAAGTTCGATTCTTGCCAAGGAGCCTGTAATGTATATCTCGAAAGCATTACAAAACATCCGTCAGCGCCCTAATGGCAGAAACCCCAATCTCAGCGCAGATGCATTGTGGTCACCCGCTACGGTTGGTGCTGATGCTACACAGGCTAATCAGTTCCCTGCTGGTCCTGAACGTACCGCCGGTATCGTGTTCTCTTCTGGTGGCATTCTTACAGATGACAACTGGTTAGCCCTGCAGGCAACCACTATGTCGTTGACTAGCATTCGCCAGTGGCTTGCAGCAAATCGCAGCGATGTGGTAATGCAAACGTCCTTTGTTTCTGTGGGCAATGCGCGTATCTTGTTCCATGAGGGCTACCGCAGTTTACAGAGTGTGGACAACGTTCTGGGTTACTTCACCAACAGCTCCCCGTTCACGCGCATGTACATTGCCCTGTCCAGCGTATCGGGTTCAATGGCTGCAACGACAACAATCACCAGCCTGATTGAGTTAACGCCCGACGATCTCAAGACAATGGGCGCGGACATTACTGTTGACGCTCAAGGTGTTGGTACACTGAACAGTCCTGTTATTTTAAACAGCATTCTTTTGAGGTAATCATGAAGATTCTTCCACTAACTCAGGCGCAGGTATCAGCCCGCTACTATCAAGCACTGTTCCTTGATGGCGCATTACCCAACCCACTTGCTTACACAATGCAAGACCTGTTCAATAAAACGCTGACAACAAAGATGTATCAGCGTAGTCTTGGCGGTACTCCTGCAGGTAGCTTTGTGTTTACACCTGTTGATCGCATTGCTGCCAACGTGTGCGGTGCTACCTATCCGGCACAGACAAGTGCCATGCTGAGTGATGGACGTCGTCGCCTGTTCCCTGATATGCGTGTCAGCCCACGCTTGCCTCGTATCTCTGCCAACAGCGCTCTGCTGGCAAGCTATGCGGATTGGGTACACAATGTATTGATGTGGTGCCGTGCTGACGTGGGTTATTACCCATCTACCTCGCTGTACATGCGTCCTACTGATACCTATGTCAGCGATGAGGGCTATGGCATTGTTGCGCAGTACGACTTTGGTGCAGCGGTTACAGTGTCCAGCCTTGCAAGCCTTACACAGTTGAACAACAACAGCTTTAACGTGTTCCCAAGTGTCAAGACAAGCAACGACAACTGGGTACAGGCCTTGATTGGTACTGTGTGGACTGATGTTGCTTCCTGCACAGATAATCTGACAACTGTTTCCAGCACCACAGAAAAAGTCTACACGTTGCCTGCGACTGTGACAGCTCAGAAGTGGCGTATCGTTAACAAAAAGGGCATCGGAAATCAGACCGGTACAAGTAACGGTTGGGTTCAATTCTGCCTAAACTTTTACGGGCAGTATGCATCAGGTACTGATTTCCGTGCTGCACCTGATATCGGTCACATGGTTCTTGTTGGCGGTGGTTCCAGTGCAAGCTCAGCCTTCACTACAACTGAGGGTGCTAACACATTGAACTACAGCAACAACTATGCCGCGTATGGCTTTAGCGTGACCAAAGATCTTGCTCAGGCATCTGCTGTAGACATGTTCCTGACTACCTTGTCTTATGTGCCTGGGCAAGAACTTAACCCACCAGCACTGTTCACCTCAGTTAAATCCGTCGTAGGGAGCCCAGTATGAATAACAACAAAGGTGCAGCAAGCTGCCTAGCTCTCACAACTTTGCAGTCCATGTTCACAGCCGCTGCCAACTATACGTCAGTTGCTATCTTCAAAGGCCCTGTGCCTGATCTGGATGCTGTTATTAGTTCTCTGTCCACCACGAATGTGCTTAGTTCTAGCCAATTAGCTACAGCACTCGGTGCTACTACAGATAACTGTCTGGCCGTACAGCGTTTGCCTGTAATGACTCCTGCATATGACCCAGCAATGAACGTGCTCCGTATTGGCTTTAGTTCACTGACAGGCAGCGTGTCGGGTGTTGCTACAGGTGTTCCTACCTTTGCCATCATCCGTCAAGGCTCTGGGCCGGGCAGTGCTGATACATGGGCTGGTGGATTCTCTAACGGCGTCAACGTTCTCAACGTTATGATGGTGACGTGTGGTAGCGATGCGTCAGATGCAGAACTCCGCATCTTAGGTGGGCAGATTGTAAGTGGCCAGAGCTACCGTATGACCGACCTGCAAATCAGCCTGTAAGGAGCTGCTATGTTTATGTCAGACAAGTACGCCCTGTATCGCTTTGTTAACAACTATGCGTCGGGCGGCAGCTATTTGTTTTACCGTACAGGCTCAAGTGACGATGTGCCCATGCTGTTGCGTGATTTGGCAGCATCCAGCATTTCGGCAGCGCAGGTAGGCTACAAAGTTGCAACTACGGGCAGCGATAGTTTCCTGCGCCGTCAGTTTGCACGCAGTCGTACCTATCAGGCTATTGGTGGTTACGGCCAGCGTCGTACATACACAGTAAACGGTCAGCAGGTGCAAACTCAGCATGTTATTCCTGAGAGAGTTAACTGTGACCCTGGCGCAAACTCCCTTTTGCCTGAACAGTGGGCGTTGCGTGGTGCAATGTTTGGTGACTTTCAGGCACAGGGATTAGCGTATCAGGGATTTGCAGGCTCGCAGACTGTGCTTGATTTTGGGCGCACTCTACGTTTCCGAGGATTAAGCGCATTCTTTGTCTCTGCCTTGTCTACAGATGCTGTACTTGAATGGTCGGCAGACGGTAAAGCGTGGACTGTGTTTCAGACAACCTTGGTCAACGGTGACTATCAATTCGATTTCACTGCACGCTATATCCGCATCATGTTTCGAACAGTCAACTTCACTGTGAGCCAGTCGAGTATGCAGTTCTGGGCAGAACGAGGTGCTGAGCCTGCTGTCCGTCCAATCACTCACGCTGTATGGGTGCCTAACATGGCATCTTCGACGTACAACACTGTGATGGACTTGACTAAAAACGACTACATGGGTCTGGTTCTGGAAGTAGGTACGGATATTAAGATTGATACGTTGCAGACCGGTAAGTTTGGTCACATCAACATTCAAGATTTCAACGTGCCTGTCAAAGCACTCGGCAAACAAGGAGCCTGATATGAAATTCGTTAAAGGCACTCTGGCAAGTTTGCACGCAAGTAGTCTGCTTGATGCTTCTAGTGGTGCGGTGTCTACCACAACAACCGTCGTACATGCTTTGCTGTTGTACAAAGGAGCAGTACCGACGCTGGCAGAGTTCAATTCGCTGGTGGGCGGTCCTAACTTCCAAGATGCGACTACTACCAACCGAGAGCCTTATCTCAACTATCAGGATTTGGCAGAGGCACGTAAAGCAGACTATCTCGGAGGTGTGACAACCAGAGTGCGTCCTGATTCGATGCTGATTGACCCTGTGACGCTTGAAATTCGTTATGCTCAAGCTATGGGTTTCACCTCAGCGTTTTCGACAACAGGTAACACTCACGGTACTCACATTCTAGCCTCAGGCGTGCCAACGTGGTTCATTGCAGTAGTGAACAACGCCGCCGCTATCAACTTGGCCAACCAAAACCCAATAGCGAGCACTGCTGGACAGATTGTGTTTGGTCTGATGGGTACTGCTGGTGATGAAACGTCACAGGCAGATCTGCGTATCTTGGGAGGTCAAGTGTTTGCCAACGGCGCAACGCTTACCGATCAGTCACGTTCCCTGTCACTTAGCAATTTAAGACTTGTGCTCAACTAATCAAAAGGGATGGCTTCGGCTGTCCCTTTATAATTTATAGTACCAAAACAAGAGGGCATCACAATGAAGATTAGCTTAGCACTACAGGCAAAGGAGTACGTTGGCAGCACTAGTGGTAGCCAACTGCAGGACGCTTACCAAGAGTTCTTTCGTGGTAAGCTGGAGCAATACGGCGTGACCAGTCCAGCACAGTTGGATGACGCCACGTTGAGTAAGTTCTTCAATGAGATCAGCACGGACTGGACAGCACAGAAACGTGCTATGTACAAGGACGGACAAATCACTAAAGAGCAACTGTAACGTCCAAGCAGGTGGCCTAGCCGCTTGCTTGGTTTTCTAAGTAAGTGGAGAACGAAATGAACGAAACAATCGTGGCTACATCAGCCGCAGCAGGCCACCTAACCGTACTAGAGATTGTCGCATTCTTTTGTACGTGGGCCGGTGGGGTGTTGGTCAACTATGTCAACAAGTCAGCACGAGAACGTCTCGGCTGGAAACAGTACTGGACGCGCAATCCCCTGACTACTGTTGCCAGTTTGGTTGTATCGTTCGGTCTGTGTATTAGTCTCCTCCTGTCCGAAGAGACTAATCACCTGACCTATTTCTCTGTCGCCTTTATGGCAGAGAACTTGATTAACAGTCGTGGGCAAGGCGATGGCAAAGGCAAATCCGATGACGATAGCGATGAAGATGCGGAAACGTCTTCTAAACGAACTCGTCGTGACCCTGAGCCGGATAGCACGCCAGAAGATGCATCCAAGCCCGACACACAGCCAAAACAATCATAACACACAGTAGAGGTAAGTATGAAACAGGCATGGCTGTTCTTTGTGAAGTATTGGAAGATGTTTCTCGCCGTGCTGGGTATTGTGTTCGGAGCATTCATGCTACGTCCGCGTGCCAAAAGCAAAGACGATCCACTCACAGGCTTGAAGGAAGCTGAGGATAAAATCAGAGACCGTCGAATTGAGGAGCAAGCCAAACAGGCAACTGACCTCAACACAACGATTACTGATATGAATCAGCATCCTCCAGTGGCTGATACGCCCGAACAAACTAAGCAGCGTGCGGGCAAGTCCATCGATGAAATCAAACAGGACTACGACAAGCTATGAAGACTGTGATGGTTGTGCTGTGCCTGTTTCTCGCTGGATGTTCGTCTGACCTAAGCCAGTTAAAAGCTCAACCCAAGACAACTCTTCAAGACGTGCCACAGGTTAATCGACTTGTGTGGGAGAAACGTGAAGTGCCCGCCAAGCCAGAGGTTACCCTGCAGGACGTTGATGGCGAACGTGTTGCCGTGTTAAAGCGGCAGGGGATGAGTGACCTGTATACCTTGTATAAGTCTGACAAGGAAACAGTTGCTGAAAGGAATAAGTTGATTGACGTCCTTAATGCTACTGTTGATGAGCGCAACAAACTGCTGCAACTTGCACAGGATGAAGAACAACGCTCTAATGGTCTGGCTCGGGACTTACAAACTGAACGTGAAAATAGAATACGAGACCAAGAGCAGGCTAACAGAGAACTGTGGTTTACTCGAATAGGCGCTGGCGTATTGCTCGGCGTTGGAATGGTGTTCTGATCAAAAAAAAAGGGAGACTCCTCAACGGGGGCCTCCCTTTTCTATTTCTACAGCAATGAATTACTGATATCGCGACGCAACTCTTCCAGCGCGTTCTCAACTTCAATCAGCATGTTGTTGGTCTGATTGAGATAGGTCAGCAATGGACCTGTTGCTTCACGCAGCACCGGCTGGGATTGTTCCATATCTTCTGACAGCAACATATTGTCCAGACGAATACAGCCTTCTACGGCACCATTGCGTAGCTCGTTCACGAAATGATAACGAGTTTCGTTGGACTCTTCACGAGCACGTTCCAGATACTCAAATATTTGGCTGCGGTCCATATCAACCAAATGCGTAGCAACGTAAGCAGCCAACGCCATTGCAGGCAGTGCATGGTAGCACAAGACACGACCCGCTGACGCATAGATCTTGTCTTCAATGCGATAGCTGATGTGACGATGAATCAACTGAATCAGGTGCTGTTCAGATTGAGTTTCTACTTCCACGCTGTTGTCAACGTCTGGCAGGTCTTCCTGGCCAAGAGCAAGGCTTAGACCATTACCCTCCAGCACACCACATGCATACAACGTATCTTGCAGGCTCAATGCCTTATTAAACAGGCTTGAACTGTTTTCAAGAATCTGAGCAACAACACCATCACGGGGCGCTTCCTGCTTAGGCTCGTCGTCCAGATCAGTCAGCTCAATTTTGTCGTGTTGTTTAGCAACAAGTCGGTCACCCACTTCTGCTTCAAAACGACCGCCAGCACCACGCACTACCTTTTTCGTTTGCTTTGCCATTGTTGTTCTCTTAGTAGGTTTCACGCAGATTTGAGTTGATAGATACAATGCGCATTTCGAGGTCATGCGCACGGCTTTCCAGTTGATCGATCAGTGCGATTACGGATAGACCGCCATCATTTTCAATACCGCGAGGACCACTAGGACCGCTTGGGCCCTGACTTCCTGCAACAGCTTTAGGCTCGTTATGCAGCAATGATTGTTCGATACGCGTCAGGTTGCCGTTGACGAGTGAGAACAGGCCACAAATATCTTCGCTTTTAGCCGCCACACGACGACCGAATTCGGTTTTGTGTGCGACCTGTTCGCGTGCGCTTTCCGTGGCATCATTGCAGCCATCGTCATCTTCACCCATGTCAGGGCCGTTGACAAAGATGTACAGTGCGTTGTTGACTGTTTGGGCAGAGGCTTGCAGAGCACACAGACCATCCATTGTGGTATAGATGGATTTTTCTTTTGCAACATCGCTGCCATGCGTAAATGCGTTATCGCCAATAACGCCAATAGCCAGCATCGTTTCCTGCAACGCATCTGCTGCGTCGAGAAGCTGCTTGCCCCGCTCCCGCAACATATCAGCTTTAGCCAGACCTACTTTGGGTGCTGCAACAGTTCTTCGTTCCACGCCAGCTCTTGGCATTGGCGTATTGCCTGGGAGTTGATCAAGGGTCGAGCCCGAACTTCCTTTCTCTTTCTTGGTATTAGCCACAGTGTTTTTCCTCTTGGTTGTTGTACTGTTCAATGTGCTTGATGCAGCGAAGCACGTCGGAGTTGATATTTGGATGACCTATACAGGCCAGCATTTTAAGCACCGGTGAGATACTCACGGCACTCTCCAAACGTTGTCCCATTCCACGCTCAGGAACCAGCGCAAAGTTTTGGAATCCAGCAAACAACAGCACGCTGATCTTGCTGGGCGCTGTGTCGTTCACGTTCAACACCCTCAGAACACTTTCCAGCAAGTCTACCAGATTCTGTCTTTGGGCGGTTAATGCTGCGGTGCGGAATCTGTTACACAGGGCATAAAGATGTGCCTGAGTATCGCCAGTTATCGAAAGGAGTTCGTTCTCCCGTGGAGTTCTGATGATTGAAATAAAGTTGCTGGCGATATGCAGAAGCTGAATCTTAGGCTCAAGATAAAAATCGTTGTACGCCCTGTTGTAGGCAAACTCCACAGACTTGGCAATGCGCTGCGGAATATCCAACACCTTACCGTCATGCTGGTGGCCGTACGAATAACCCATGCTGACAGCAACACGACGACGGCTGTTTGGCTTGGGAGTGTACGTGATTGTGGTTGATGCAAAGCTCATTTCTGGATGCATCTGAACTGCACACGCCAACATCCCGTAAAACTCGTGCGGTGTATCTGGCAGTAGTATCTCACCAGCCCACGCTCTTTCAGCTATGTTCTTCGATGAATTGTCGAGCATTCTCTTCCTCGCGAGTTCTTTGGATATGTTTACGGAGTCTCATGCTGATAAGCTGGATGTACTCCCGATACTTGCGCTGACGCATTTCATCCAGTGTGGCATTTACTTGGCGCATAAACTTGCTGGTGACGGTGCGATCAACGTTGTAAAAGTAACGCTGCCTTGCGTCCACATGCGCACACCACAGGTCAATGTCAGGCTTGACGACTGTCCTACCGAACACATAACGACGATCAGTTATGGTGATGTACGCACTGCGATCACGATGAATCGAGATATCATCAATGGCGAGTACGCGGCGATAAGGGACTACTGAGAAAGCCATCGGATTCTCCAGAAGGTTCAATGAGTTTACGTTCAAGTGGAAGCCCGTCACCGAACATTTCACACATGCTGCGAATTTTTGCAACGTGTGCATCAACAACGCGGTCTGCCGTTGAACCTTCTGGCACATCAATATTGCCGTCAAGCAACTGCTGCATGATTTCTGCGCGGTAGTCTGTCCAAAAGCGTGCGGATTTTGCTGCGTCTTCGGCACGTTGCGGGTCAATAACTGCTTCTACTTCATTGCCGATCTGAGCCAGCATCTTGTTGTCGTTCATTAATAATAGTTCCTGCTGTGTGCAAATAGTTATAGTTATAAAGCGCTAACTGCCGTAGTCTATCTTTACAAGTTTATTCTGTTTCGTATGCCCGAAGTTTTCTGGCTTGGGGTCATCGAGAATAAAATCCTTGTTGAAGAAATCAGAGGTGTGGCAGAGTTCAAGTAACGAAAGTCGAAACAGCTTATTTCTGCGTGATACTGGACGCACCCTCTCTTGGATGTTGAGCAGGCCGAAACGGTTCGAGTACAGAGTTTTGGCTATGGGTGCCTGTGGGTCATAGCCCACAAATCTGCCCTCTGCTAAATTGCTACGAATGCCTTCGATAAACATCGCATAGTTATGATGCACACACGGTATCTTTATGGCATACTGACCAATCAAGAGCACCGTACGCGTCACACCGTTAGTTTTTAGCTGAGGTAAAACGCTTTTTCTTGTAGTCATATCCGATAGCCTTGTAGAACGCCCAGATATCCTTATGGTGATGTTGAGGCCTTGGTTCTGGCGGATGGCCCATCTTACTTGCGTATTCGTCCATGTGACGTATCATGTCAATGCCGTGACCGCACAAAGGCCAAAAGCGACGTTCCATACAGTTACGGAGACAGATAGCCGCATGGTGTTTATCAAACGCGTTGTAGCTGAGAATCGCTCTGTAGCTATTATCGCCCTCTGCCGCAATTGGGAAATGATGATCTGCTACTGGCCGGTTGTCAATGTACTCGATAGCCAGAATCTGTGTCATCGTCCACGTCCTCCACCACGACGAGGCATCTGACGGCCTCGGTTGTTCTGCTTAGAGAAGTGTGCATTGTGCTGTGGACGTGGTCCACGAGTTTGTGCAAAGTCACGACGCTGCGACTTGGGCACATGCACCTCACCTGGTTCACACTCACGCTCAAAGGCACGCTGTTCAGCACGGCGAAACGCATCCACTGTTTCAAAGTGACGCATGGCTTCAACGTCAGTTGGAATAGGCGCTTCATCCAGTATCTGCATTTCGTACATGCCATACAATGCACGGCGAAGCTGCTCACGGTTCTCGTCACTGAGTAGCTTGTTGGTATCGATGAGCAACAGCGTCTTGCGTACACTTTTTACAGTATCTTGGATGCGCATTGTCTCTGCGTAAGGCAGCATCAGCACCAACTCAAGTGGCAGTGTTTCACCAGGCAGATCGCCTACAACGACTTCCTTCTCAGGCTGCCACTGTTCGCCAGACTCGGTGAGGCGTTCGATTGTGTCAAACCGCTGCTTATCAACACGGGCCTCTGCATCAGGACGAAACTTTTCGAGTTCCTGAAAGCTAAAAGGCTGGTCAGGCTTGGCGTCCTGTGCCGCTCTCGCACACGCAAGAATCTCCATACTATGCCAGTAAGGCGTCCACTGTGCGTGCTGTTCGCACTCTTGTTTCTTTGCCTTCAACTGGTCCATCCAACTTGACATACCCTACTCCCTAGTCAGCCCAATCAAATTTATCAGATGGTTCGCCTTGTTGCTGCAATGATACAGGCTGGCCGTGAACAACTTTCCACTCAAGATAGCTGATACGCCCAAAGTCATTATCAGGCGCCCACATATTTGTGTGTCCGTTGGGAACATCATCGCAGTCTTCACCGCGCTGTACCACCAGCACCTCGTCGCGGTTGAGAATGTATGGTGCCAGCATCGCAAGCAGGTCACTCACATCTGACGATACAGCCTTGCTGATTGCTTTGCTTCTGATCAACAGACCATGATCGTTTGGCACAAGACTTACAACAGGCGCAACGCCATCAATATCTTTTTGATAGGCACCGAACAGGCGGTCAATATCAATGCCGCGATAGTTTTTCTGCTCTGTGATTGCCTGTACGACTTCGAGAGGCGTTGCTGTACTGAGTTGAATGTTGTATTCGAAAGCTGAATAGTATCCCACGCTACCACTCCTTAACTTCTGGCTTGTGGCCGGGTTTCAAGACAACGACTGTGGTGGGAATGCAGCGCGGCGGGCGAACACACAACTGATCTTTTGTCACAAGGCACAGTTCTTTGTCCGCCTCACTGAACTCCATGAACTTGGAACGCAGTACATCATGCATCCAATCTTTGAAGTGGTATTCTTCGTGGTGTGCAGTCTGAATCTCAGCCAACATCTGGCCAACCTGCTTAGCGCGAAGAAAATCACTGCCGTTCTCCAGCACGTCAATGATATGAGCCAGGCGATAATGGGTGAACTCTTGGTCATCGGCCATGCGCTTTAAGTTAATACCTTCCGCAACGTAAATCATCTATAACAGACCTCATTTTAGTTGGATCGAGCTTATACTGTTTATTTACAGTTTTCTTTTTAGCTGTTTTTGCACGTTGTTTGCGACGAGCGTAGGTGGCTTCAATACGACGCCATTTCTCAAGCGTTTTGTGTGCCCAGATAACCGCCTTGACCAACTCGTCTCCATGACAGGGCTTTGGATGGCACCAGCAGCCCAGACGCTTACCGTACAGGGCATCCAGTTGGCTCAAGGTTATATCACCGTTATAGATAGCTGTCCACAAATCAACGCCGTAGTCAAAGATAACACGGTCGCGTTCTTTTGCAGACTCGTTTTTCATGTGGTGACGATTACCCCACATGGTTCCACGATCTATGCGTACATCAAACTCTTTGTTGCCGTTGCGCATACTCACTACGCGGGTCTGTTCTGCCATTGGTAACATAAGCACTCCAAACGTAAAATGGAGCAGCCGAAGCCACTCCAGTTGTATTAACGACGCTCAACCGTCATACCCTGAGATAAGTGATAGTTACCGTTGTGCTGTGCCTTTTCCTGACCGGCAAGAGTAATCATCTTTCCACCAAGCTCATCTTTGGCAACACAACAGCCAGTAACTTTGTTGAGATAGATGTAGCTTGATGCCTGTGCTGTTCCTGTCTCACTGACACGTTGTTCGAGCAATTTGTTTTCACTATCGGACGCCGTTTGTTCATCGGGATAGAATCGATTGTGCATCGTTGCTCCTTAAGACATTGGACCAGGAAGTTTAGATTGTCCGTACGTTGTGTAGTATTCAGCGAGGTCCATTTCACCGCCATGAGTTACTGGCATGAATTTACCTTGATACTGATCTACCACGAACAACACATGACCTTCATCATCCACCAGCTTGTAGATGTGAACCTGCGTAGCATTCAACACGCCCACAGCAAGACGCGCTTGAAGCAGTTGCTGCTCCGTACTGTACATCTTGGTTGTGTTGTAGTAGACGCGAGGCTCAGGCTGCTCAATACGAAACGTTTCCCAATACACGCAGTTGAACATTGTGCCAGCTTGACGGTGACGCAGGAATGAGGCGTTGTCTTCGTCCGTGGCGATAAACATATCGTAGTCACGGCACTTGTACAAAAACACCTCAGTCACACCAGCTGCGGGCGCCATAGCTGTTTCTACCTGTCGTGCAATTTCTTCTGTCTGATAAAAACGAACCTGACGCATCAAACCTTTTCCTTGTGTGCTACATCGAACCCTTCTTCGAGGTCGAAAGTTAATTCTGGCAGAGGTGCACGCGTATTGCCATTGGCATCACGATGGTACTTACGGCGCATACGTTCGCGGAACTGATCGATTGACGTAAAGCAATCACTGCCTGAGAGATAGCGTGGGTTATCCGTGCGTTCTGCTTCGGGATTGCCGTTAATACATACCTGAACGTGCAGCATTGCATCATGCACTTCTGGAAAGCTGCCGCTCATCCAGTGCTGTGTCTCACGAATCTTTTGGCTGTAGTGAAACTCACGACGAATGGCGGCACGCGCATCACGTCCGATTAACAGCATACCAACAGATCTTAAAATGGAACGTAACATATCTATCCTTATCACTTTTCAGGACGCAAATGTCCCTTGGGTGTTACACGCAAGCCCGTCTCAAAGAAACTCAGCTTGCCTTTTTGTTCTTGGAACTTAACAGGACGGGCGTCTGTGACAACAAAGCCAACAGGACCAAAGAAGAATGGGTCAGCACTCTCGGTCACTACGTCAGTGATTGTCATCACGCCAACGATACCACCCAGCTCAAACTTGGTCATAGATGGCAGTGGAATGCCAAGGCCAGCACAGATACTAAGTGCAGCGTCATAGTCTGCCTGTTTGATTGCTTTTGACGCATGAATCAAGACAGGCCCACGATACTTGGTGTTCCACGTGCGGTTCTCAACCTTTTTAATACCATGTGCTAACAGGTACGCCCACGGCTGACGGATCGCGAGTGCTTTCATCTTTATGCCTCTTGTCGAGTTCATGTATCAGTCGATTAAGCTCGGCTGTACCTTCGGCGTCTATTGGCTCACGGGTGTCTGCGAACTGCCACACAACACCGCCGTCTTGTGCAATTGCTTCAACATCACGACGACCAACTTCAACCATGCGTGCGCACATAGCACTGACTGGACGACTGCGCATTTTGATCTGCACTGCCTGCCACAAGGTGTCTCGGAGTTCGTATTTATACGTTACGCTTGACACGATATTCCCTCACCATATTCTGATAGCGGTAGATTTCATTGCCAGGCTCTTCCCGATGAACAATGTCCATCATTTCATTGGCGTAGAACAATTTATCCGAGGGAAGACGCCACTGCTCTTTGTAATCGCCAGCTGTGGTCAACAGCTCAACATCAAGCATAAATGGATTTGTGCCATTAATGCCTACGACGCGACAAGGAATCCAGCGGCCTGAGAACGTCTTGGTGTACAGCGTGTGCTTGGTACGGTTGCTGGACATTGAATGCGCACGACGTTCCATCTGAATGATCTTGCGCGTGGACTGCTCCAGTTCATGGCGCACAGCATCGCGCTTGATACGCAGACCCGCATTGAACTTAATTGCGTGACGATCAATCTGTGCCAGATGTTGTTTCTGCTCGTCAGTGTCTGCACCTTGAAATGCCAGCACGCGCAGGGCGTTATACAGGTCACTATCGATCACTACTTGACGGATATCGTTGTTGAAATCCATTTAGCCTCCAAAGCTGCGTGCTGAACTTGTGCGGGATACGTGGGCTGTTGGAGTTGAACCAAAGCCGCCGCGCGTTGTTGTCCGTGTATACGAGCGTCCACCAAACTTAGCATCATAGGATTTACCCTGCGCCGAACGGAAGTTTGTTGTACTCGAACCACTTCGATAAAAAGGCTGTGCGTAGCCACCTGGAGAATAAGAGTAATAGCGTGGCACGTAAAAGAAATGAGCCGCTGAGCCATGCGATGTATACTGGCACTGTTGCTGGGCTTGTGGGTCATTACGATTATCACGAATACATTCTTCGCGTGTCATGTACGCCTTGCCGTCTAGTTTAGCCCTGTCAACAGCTTGGGCATAAATCTGGCGGCACTGCTGCGCCGTGTAGTTGTATTGCTGCTGGCACTGCGAGATAGTCGAGAAAGGTTCTTCCCGACGTCCATCACATGCAGACAAGGCAATTGGTAAGGCAATACACAGCGTTACGCGACTGACTTTACGGAAACGGTCGAGCCGTATGTTTCGAGTGCGCTTCATTCGTTTCTGAACTCTCCGCAGTTCTCACAGTACAGTTCGCTGTCCAGCTCCTCGTCACACACTGGACAGTCCTCAGGCAGTTCGTAGCTCTCCAGCTCTTCCTGCATGGCTCTTGCATGTTCTCTGTCATGCTTGTTTTGTTCTGACATTCTTTTTCCTCTTGCGCAAGGCACGCACGATAAACCAGAGACAGAGGAATGCCGTGAACAGTCCAGCATTCCACCCAACTGCCTTCCAGATATTCTGGGACGCATCAAATACAAAGTAACCAAACCAAAAGCTAATGCTGTAGGTTACGACAACGTACACTGCAAAGCATAACCAAATAATGGCTATTCGTCCCATCTTGTTTATTTAACCTTCAGGCGTTTAGTGCGTTTGCCGTGATAGATGGCAAACATGATATAACCAACAAACACTACGGCCATCGTCAACAATCCCCAATCAAGATTCTTGGTCAGGTTAGCAACGACAAAGCCTACAGCGATTGAGATTATGGCGATAGCAACGGACATGATGAATTTATTCATACAGAGTTCCTCTTTGTGCTACATCATTTATTTACAGTTTTTATGCGCAAGATCTAAAAAGGGCAGCCCTGAGGCCACCCTTTAAATTAACTAGCACATGTAGCCAACGCCGTCGTCTTTATCTGAATCTGACTTGGGAGTGTTTGCAACGTTTGCCTTACTAATCTCGTCAGCACCGAACACATCAATCCGACCAGCAGTGTTGCTTTCCGCTTCATAGTATGCAGACCAACCTCCAACAGGCTGAACAAGCACACTATCAATGCCTTGCAGATCGTCACGTACATAGCGACCTTCATACGCATCATCCCACGCTTTGGTATTGCGATAGTGATCACGATCAATACTCACACCGTAGATAACTTTGCCGGGTTCGTAGCCCACGCTAGTAATCAGCACGGGGATGTTATGAAAGTCGGTCTGTGTTGCCTGTGGCTGATTCTCATCTGCCTCGCGAATATCCTGCAAGTGAATGGCAATCTGCACCAAGTCACCCATCTGATACTTAGCACCAGCAAGGTTCTGGTTTGTGTCAGGACGAGAACTGTATTCCTGACCGTGATACACAACGCCCTCAAAAGGCAAGAGATCATCTTCACGGAAACCATCAACAGGACGACCCTGATGCAGGAACGGATGTGGGTCATGCGTAGGCCCATCATTAACAAACAGTGACAGACGATAGATTGTCGTGTCACCGTAGAACATAATGCCATCAACGCGTGCTACAGGATACAGGTCTTGACCAAAACGATCAAGGCGAATCTCTGCGTGTTCGTTAAGAGCAAAGGCCGAACTGAACTGCGTGTGTTGCTTAGTCATGGACATTCTCCATTAGGCTGGCATACGTCTGTAGCTCAGCACTATTTCAGTGGACTACTCGGTGTTGCGTTCGAGTAGCTTTTCTACCAACGAGTTGCCTCCCAAACAATACCAAACGCCAACAGCGCCGATACCTAGGAAAGCAAACAACGCTAGAAGTATTTCAGCGGCAAGCACCCAATCAAACATCTACTTATTCCCCAAACTTACCGCGTTTAATTTTAGACGGCTGGTGGAAGTACCAACCGTACAGTAGAACACAGCCGTAGGCAGCTAGAGAGATAGCCGCACAGACGAGTATGGCTGTGACGAGATAGTACAACAGATACAGCAACAAAGATCCCTCAAGCCCGAATATGCTGAGGAATCCTATGAGGTTGATGCAAAGCACGTCAGGTTGCATAGAATTTTCCGCTGAACTGGTCAATGACCAAGTGGACTTCCTTTGTGCCTGTCAATACTACGCTTAAATACCGTGAGAACTTCTCATGGTCTTGTTCGAGGGCCGATTCAATGAACGGCTCCTTCTTTGTGGCCTTGCGCATTGCATCAACTGAGGCGTACACACGAGCCACATAGTCCATGTGTACGCCTCGCAGTATCAAGGCTTCAACACCGCCCGAAGTGAGCAGTGCTTCCAATCTGGTGGCTTGCTTTTGCCCAAGCTTATCAAGGCGTCGGAAGTCTATCTCATACGTCTGGACTTCTGGAGTACGACAGTCGTGGATTGTAGTGGTCATAGCATTCTCCCTGTGTATGACCACTATTTACAGATTTACTATTCCTGCATTACTACGATAGACGCGCCAGGGCCTTCATGCAGCGAGTACCAGTCATCGCCAAAGTGCCTGTCGTCCACATCGTGCTGTGGGTCCATTGGAACATGAACCACGTCTTCGTTAGTGGTAGCAACAGGCTCAGCCGAGACATACAGGCTCTTGCCGTACAAGCTGCGACGGTCAGTTTCCAGAATGCTGCCGTTGACACGTCCGTTAACAAACCACAACAGGCTGGCGTGATTCTGTTTAGTGCGAATGTTGTGAACACTGAGTTCCACACCAGGTGCTGAGTAGAAATCTTGCAGACCTTGAACAAGAGTATCATAGTCATCAAGCACCACAGTCGCGTTGGCTAAGCCCGCAGGGATGTGTTCAAGGCCGGAGTGTCGGCACATGATGTTGTTGCCTGACTCGTGGGCAATACGCTGCCATGTGTTGTACAGCACACGGTCACTTGGACCTGCGAGGATGAAACGGAAAGTGCCTACCTGCAAACGTTGTTCAGCAACATAAATCAAGTTGATTTCGCGTGTTACTTTATATTGAGTCACCGTATCTCCTTAGCGAAAGACTTTTAACCTGCGGAAGAAAGCAAACCAGAGAAAGAGGAGCGTCACGACGACGCCCACCCCCACACCAGCAATGAACCATCCCCATTGCATAGCTGTTCCTTACTTGACTTCGATCTCACCCTTACGGATGCTTTCGTCAAGGCGTTCGAGACATAACTCTAATGTGCGTCGATGTGCCCACCAGCCACCGGCCAATGCGCCGATGATAATACCCAACAGCAACAAGGCCATTGGGTTTTGTGCAAAGAACTCCGACATAGTTGGTCCTTATCTGAACACTTGCCCGGGCCGCTTCTTCATTACTTTACAGTAAGGAATCAGGATGTTATCGATCAGGGCTTTCGATGCATTGTGCGTCATTGCCGGCACGCACACACGACCAAGACGCTCCCACTGTTCTTCAAACTTGCCCAGCAGCTTGTAGTCGCTCGGCATGCCGCTAACCACCAGCAGTTCGTCAATGGTCAGCTTGCGCCGCGTACCGTCCAGCAGTTCGATAAACCCAGCAGATGAGAAACGCGCTGTTTCATACGCAATCGCATCAGCCGCTGTTATCGTCGGCATGGGTCCGTTCATCGCAGGCTTGTACTTGATGATATCACGCTCTGTTGACTTGTATGCAGCAATGTGAGGCAAGGCATCAGCCAACATGGTCTGCGTTCTGTGAGGCACAACGCTCGGCACACAGGCAGCACCCGCAGGCAGCTTGAGTTTCTTCGCTACGTCTTTGCGCACGCCCATAAAGATGATGCGTTCACGAGACTGCGGAACACCAAGCCAGCTACTGTTTAGCATCGGTGCACGGACATGATAGCCCAGCTGATCAAACGTCTGCATAATCTCAAGGAAGTATCCCTTTGACATGCCTTTAGTCAGGCCGCTAACGTTCTCCGCTGTGAACACCTTCGGCATCATGCCACCCAGCATACGGCAGAACTCATCAAACAGGTCATCGACTTGCTGATAAACGTTGTCGCTGTACTTGACCTCTTTGCCCCAGCCGTCTTCTTTCACGCCAGCAGTTGAGAAGCCTTTGCAGTTGTGCACCACAGTGTTGTTAGCCACATACGTTTCATCGTCAGCCACAGAGAAGTTAAACACCTCTGTTTCGACTTCGGATACTTCGTTGGCCAGCACATCAACCCACACGTGGGCTGATTCATCGTCGATGTAACCGCGGTGACTGTCATCGAGGTAGAACACCGCCGTATAGCGAACCTTTGGAAAGAACGGATGATCAGGCTTGAACGTAAAGCAGTTCTCAGGAATCGCTTCCGTTGTAACGTTGGGACTCAGGTCAAACAGGGGGCTGCCAAACGCTGAGGCAATCAGATACTTCATACCTGTCATAAAGCGTTCAGTGCGTGTCTGTACCACCAGCGCTTTGCCATAGCTTGTGCTTGAGCAGCGCGACATAAAGCCGTAGATGAACTCACGCTTGAGATACATATCAAGGTGGAACACACAGCCTTGAATCTGACGCGCCATGTCGTTCTCAGTCAGGAACAACTTTAGGAACTGACACAGGTCATCGTCCAGCATAAAGCGTTCGATGTAGCGCGTTTCTTTCTTGGCAACTTGAATGGTGTTGAAGCCCAGCGTTTCAAGTGCCTGTTCCATGAGCTGGTTAACACGGCCATTGCTTGGCGTGATAAAGCGAATACCTTCGTAGTCACCCACGCGCTCAATGAAACCGTTTGACACCCAATGACCACACAGCCACCAGAACTCAGGAATCTCTGACCACTTGCGTAAGGCAGCAAGGTCAGGCTCGTAGCCACACACAGGCGTTGCGATTGGTGTTGCAACTTTATCGCCAGCACGCACATCACGAGCATCAATCCACTGAGGAGCAGACAACACACCGTTGGTCAGACGACGTACATAGAACGGGTGCTCAGGCGTTGCGTGGTTCTGTCCGATTGTAGATTGAATGCGGTACAAAGGACCGCTGTAAGGACGACGCATTGGCTCGACTACAGGACGATAGCGTCCACTGTGAGTCATTACCATATCGCCTGTTTCAATCGAATCGATGTAGCGCATACCGTGCTGAGTATGAATCAGGGTATCGCGCAGAAAGCACGGCGGACTGCCATCAAGTAAGTCCAGCTCACCCTTTGACAGCCCACAGTATTGAAGAATCTTGTCGGGACTAAGACGACGAATGTCCTGACCCAATACTTTGGTCGATGGATGGTTCGCAGCGTAAGTCTCACGAGCAATGTCGATAAACTCATTGGAAACGAGAATATCGACACCACTCATTTTGTGACCCGTGCTGGAACCACCGCAGCCTGCAAAGAAACTCATGCCAGACCACAACTTAGGCAGGGCATTAATCTCTTTCATCTTTGGTGGTTTGATCAGCATATCTGTTCCTTAGAACTTGAAGCTACAACGCGGGCACTTGTGTTGAGTATCGGACTCAACGTCTTCAACAGTTGCCTCATTGAACTGACCACTGGCACCGTTCTGAGTTCCGTTGGTACGAGTTGGCTTGGTAAGCACTTCACCTTCTTTCGCCAGACGTTGACGCAGACCGCGCAGCATCAGTTGGTCAAGCCCAACGATCTCAGCAGGAATCTTTGTCATGTCCAGCTTTTCGACCAACTGCGCCAGTTTTTTATTGTCGAACTCACCGCCGTGTGCGTTGGCTGCAATGTTAGCTGCATACTCCGCACGACGATCTGACCAGTTAACAACACGCAGTGGAATCTGCACCTGCTTGCCTTTAGGGCTTTCAGCAAAGATGTAGCCCACGCCCACAGTGCCATGATCATCAGTTGCTGCATCAACCTGAACCCGCGTCTTCCAACCCTTGATAGAGCTAAGACGCTGGTGGCCAGATATCAGCACGCCGCTTTTTACGCTGTTGTTAAACACAACACCACTCAGGTCACCAAACGACGCGATAGACTTTTCAAGGTCTGCCAGGCGGCGGTCAGTGATCATGCGTGGGTTATAGCCCGCACTGCGGAGCTGCTTAACGTGTTTCAGATCTTTTAACGATACCGCCAACTCGCCACGATCTTTGCTTTTAGTTTTTACTTTTTTGACTTTACTCAGCGTCATACCTTACTCTCTTTGCTAGACCAATCTCTGATCTAGATTTACAGTTTTAGTTATAGTACACGTCCACCACATCCCAATAGGCTCTGACTTTAGCAAATGCTCCTGCCTGACGTTTGAAGTACACACGATGCTTGAGGCCCATGACGGCGATGCGCTCAATCTCAATCGGGCCCTTTTGGTCATAAGCAGAGTACACAAGACTTGGTGAGTCCAGTCGCTGCATTTCAATATTGGTGTATTCAAACACATCCTCTGTTTGACCAATAGTGACCAAGTGTTCCCGCATGTGTGTTGTCTTTGAGAATCGTGCGCCGTATGGACGCTCAATGGGTTCGAACGAACGATACGGCGTGAACGGGATACCTTTATCCTGCGACATAGTTATGTGCCTCCTGAAATTACCATGTTCAGGAAATTACTGACTAGAGGCGGGTAGTGAGACCAAGTTGATAATGCGAAATATGTTCTAGGAACGGTAGAGCTGCTGGCAACAGATCATCATTGAACACACTGAGCATCAGACCACTGCCATCCGCAGCTTCGGAGAGATCGACTTCAGGACACTTGCCTGTCTTGACCATACAGTAGATTTGAGCTGATTCTATTGGAGTTGACACGCAGCTACCGTCCATCATCGCAACAAAGTACGCATACTGTAGACGACCATCAGGTCCGTTGCCGACGCACGTAAGACAACAGGCAGCAACGTCAGGCATGTCTTCAATGCCGTCCAGCAGCGTTTGGTTGTGCATCGTGAACCACTGTTCCATTTCATGCGCTGTAGGCAAGTTGTGGTTGATGCGCAGTTCATTGTTGGACCACGTCAGCACCATCGGACCTGTGAGCAGATATTGCTTGTACAAAACACACAGAGGCAGGCGAGAAGGCACGCCCGCGACTGTTACGATAACAACTTCCGAGTCCAGCTCTACGCTTGTTGAGATATCCGCAGGCACGGCAGCACGAACACTGTCGCGCAGGGTATCGATAACTTGCTGCACAGGCAGAAAGCCCTGTTGCGCATAGTACATTGCAGCCACAGCATTGGCCACATAGTTCTGCATGTAATCGCCATCGTCCATTTCGTTTTGGCGATTGAAATTAAATGCCAAGCTGTATACACCAGGACGCAACAGGCTGACCTGCACATCGCGCAGTGTCAGAATGTCGTTGAGTTCGAGTCGTAGGTGTTCACCCTCTTCAATCGGATAGTTCAGCTCGGCGATGATTTCATACGTCGGATAGTCGGCAATGCCTTCGCGTTTTTCCAGTTCGCCGTACTTGATGATTTTGGTGCACAAACCTTTCATGATTGCCCCTGGATAAGTTGTCGAATGAGGTTGAGTTTAGCTGCATCGTCATACAAGTTATCGTTGAGAATACCAGACACAGTGCGAGCATCAATTGGCTGGCGGAACTCTTGCAGATTGAGCAGCAAGCGTAGACACATGGCGCCAGTCTGAATTGTCTCAGTTTCAAGGCACACAAGATTATCACGGTCACCTGTTGCGTTGAAATCAACAGCAGCCTGCATCGCTTCGCCGCTTTCTTCTGACAGGATGCCAGCAGCATGTACCGCATCTGACGTCCACTCAGGATGTTTGATTTCAGCGCGGTCCAGTTCTTCGACCATCATGCGAGTCAGTCGCGCAAGGCGCATACGACGATCTGCAAGCACTGTATCAAGGCTGGCGGTGCGAATCGTGTTCAGCGTGTGTTCAGCATCACCACAAGCAACAGCCATGTGCGTCAGATGAAACTTGCCAGTCGCCTGTCGAGCAATAAAGCGACCCATGCCGACATACGCAACACAGATCAGATTAGGCATGACGTAACCTTTGAGAAACGCGCCATCAAAACCAACATGCAGCGGAGGTGGTGCAATGTCGTTGGCAGGCATGACCATCAAACAGCCTTCTGGCAACACTTCGAGCAGTAACAGATTCATCATTTGGTTACGCGTCCCTTAACAGCAGGCTTGGGTTGATAGCCTACGAGGTTAAACATGTCCGCTGACAAGTTGTCCAGCAGTTCTTTTGGCTGCATTTCATGAATGCGATCACTGATAATCAACTGAGGATAAGTCATAGGACGACCTGTCTCACGGATATCAGCCAGCAGTTCTTCATACTGTGCCTGTTGCTGACGCAGCGCATCCCAATGGTGAGTGTACACATGGGTGTTGCTGGTGTTGAGAGTAAAGCCGCCGATGTTCAGCTTGGCGTACTTAGAAAACAGGTGCAGTAGAGCAGCATAGCCGACGATGTTAAAAGGTCTGCCCAACAGCACGTCATTCGAACGCATGGTGGCTGTGAGGTGCAGCGTATTCTCATACTGAGGCAGACCTGCAGCACCTGCGATCATGCGCTCGTAGTTCGTTGCCTGAGTAACGTTGAACTCAAAGTTGGTATGACACGGAGGCAGGGCCTGCATGTGGATGTAGCCTGGGTTGTACGTTTCAACCTTGATGCGGCGTGAACGTGAATGATCACACACAGCCTTGAGTGCCTCAAGCAACTGGTCAATCTCGCCTTCAAACAACGAGCGCCCATCAGGCAGTTGTGTTTCACGATAGCCCAGATTAAGCATACGCTGCACTTCATTTTCAATGCGTGCGGCAGCAGGTGATTCGTCCGAGTCGTCAGGAAGACGCAACACTTTAACATCAGGCCAGCGGCGCCACATTTCACCGTAGATTGGACCACACTCACCATCAGCGTCTGCCCACTCATCCCAGATCTTGCTGCCCAATGTGCGGATGTTAGTCTCACCTCGAGCAAACCAACACGTTTCTTTGATCGCAGGCATAACAGCAACGTGTTTGCTGAGCAGCGCAGGAAACGCCAGTGCTGTGTTGCGTAACTGCATGGCTACGCCAATCAAGGTCTGCCACTTGTCATCAGTACGACGAGGGTCAAACTCCAGCGTGCCTGTGCTTTGAATTGCTTCCACCAGTTGCATATACTGGCCATCAACACTGTCCATCAGATACATTTCAAGGTGTTGTGGGTTCTTTAAATCGAATGCGCTCACGCTGCTTTCTCCTGATCAGCTGGTTTGTATTTTTTGTAGAACAGGTACAGGGGCTTGGCCCTTGATTCTGCTGGACGTCCTACAACAGTGTATGACACAATCGGCTGACTGCGGTCTTTGTTGAACACCTCATCAACCAGAATTTCTTCACGCTGGTTAATGGAACCGTAGCTGCGGTCACTGTACCACATGCTGCCACGTTGAGGCAAACTGCTTTCAACGCGTTCCCTGTTGCCTGCATAACTAGCCATAGCCATAAGGTCAAGTGAGGGCGGCATTTCATCGTTGTCAACTTCACGATTCAACGTGCTGCCTTCAAGGAACTGCCACAGTGGGCGTGCATACCAAGCAGTCATCTGGACGTTGCAGTACACTGCCATCAACGGCCATTTGATCTTGTCTTCACACAGACCATTGTGGATAGCGAGTAGCAGATACTCACGGCCACTGTGGTGCACATATACCTGACCACAGCGTACATCGTTGTTGTACCACTTGGCATACACAGCGAGAATCTTTTCGCGTACTGAGGCGCTGTCCTTTGCATCTTCGTGCAAGACGACGGCAGTGCAGCCATGACTACACTTTACAGTAACTTGCTGATTGTATTTGCGGCGGATGTGTTCGCCTAAACGAAACATCAAATAGCCGAACGCTGCAACGGCCAAGAAGAAAATGCACACAGGCCAAAAGATTGACCAATCCCAATTAGACATTATTCGATTTCCTTGTACCGTGCGTTAAATACGCTGAGTGGAATGTCGCTGCACCAGTGATACTTTCCTTTCTTTTGTACCAAGACACTTGCAGGACCGTGCGCTGTATCGGGCTGTATGCCAAACACTTGGTAGCGACGCCACGGTAGAAAGCGATGGCGATACTCGTGGTCCATCTTTGGCACAAAGTTGTTGTCGTACAGAGCTTTGCTGAGGCGCTTTGTTTTCTTGCTGATTCGGCCTTCGAGTATGATAGACACGAACCAAGCCAGTAGCAAAACTGAGAACAGGACCCAGAAGCCCCGGTCTGTATTCAGCCACTGCCAGAAGGCCATCATTCGATGTGCCCTTTATCTTTTGGATAGTCCTGAATGATCTGAGTATCCTGCTCACGGCTTTTCAGCTCCAGAGACTCAGACTCGCCGAAGCAACGCATGTCAGGCAGACTGATAAAGCCCGCGCTGACCGGTTTGATTTCAATGTCGGTACGGTCAACATAGCCTTCATGGAAGCCCTGCTCCTGCATACGATCTGCCATGTCGCTGTGCATCACACAGGAAGCAAAGATAACAGGCAGGTGGGTTTTGATTTCAGTACCGTCGCGTTTCTTTTCGGTACGGATGAACATTACATACTTGAGTGCGTTATACATTTCTGAATTTTTCCCGCAGTTGTTTGATAGTTTGGTCATGATGTGCTGATCGCAGCATACGATCTGACCACGTTTCTTTGGTCATGTTCACAAAGTCCAGTGGGTGCTTGCCTTCTTGCAACAAAGTGAAATCTGGTGAGAACACCACGCGGTAAGCGTCTTGTTCTTCTTCAACATGCACTGAGAAGTTATGGCTGTGTACCCGTAACTGTGGGTGTCTACCCAGCCAGTCACCAAGTTGCTCTTGAACACGTTGGTTAACTCGATCCAACGTGTCTTTGCGCATGATCTCAAACGAGAATCTTTTGGTTTCTCGCAGGATATCAATATGAAGCAAATTAAATGCAGCCCATTGATATTCATGCTGCAACCATGCCGTCACTTTCTTCGCTATACGGTCTCGATCAGCTTGCGTCATAGGTGCGTCAAGATCTTCGAGATAGTAAGGAGCTGCCATGCTGCGTATCATGCCATCAGGCATTTTGCTGAACTCGAACAGGTCTATCTTAGCCTCTCCGCTCAACATTAGGCGAATCAACTGACCAGGCGTAGGACGGAACGTACCACGATCACGGATGACCGTGAATTGACAGGCATCACGATGATCATACAGCTTGTACAGATCCACAAAGCGCTCAACAGCCTCTTCAAGCTGGCCATTGATTTTTGCAAGGGCCGCATCTACTTCTTTCGTCGTAGTCAAGATGTGGTAGTCTTGTTCCTCAATGATGGCGTATGCTTCGTCCACCAGCTCACGAGCAAGGGTGCGACAGCGCGGTAGATTGTCCTGCGCAATCAGGAATTCAATCAGGGACATACGCTGCCAGTTAGTTAACAGTTTCATCCTGCACGTACCTCAGTAGGTGATGAGCGAATAATAAATCTGCGAGTCACGTTTTCGAGAATCTGGTAGCGATCAGCAACGTACTGGTTGTCGTAGTCTTCGCGCAAACCAACGCGGAACGTGTCACCAGCTTGAAAGAATTGAAACTCCAACTGGCCCAAATAGTAGAAATACATGAAGGTATCGCGTGGATAACGAGCGCTGTAGTAGGTACCGTCTGTATACAGGTTCAGGATTTCTGCGAACATCGGAGTGGCGTCATTGATGTGGTTGTGCGCCTGACGACACATTGCAACATGTGAGGGTATTGGTGGCTGCTGACTGAGGAAGTTATAGATCTGCGTGTTGACTGCAAGAAACACTTCATCGACTCGTGGTGCAGAGCCTGTAATTGTAGGATTGATTGACTCACCGCGCATTTCAATTGAGATCTCACAATCAAGCACGGCAGCAATCATTGCCATCTGACAGAGTTCACTCCACTTGAAGGTGCTACTGCCAAAGATACCAGGACTACGCACACGGACGCCTTCACCTTCGAAACTGACACTGTGGCCAAGCTCTACCGCTCGGTCTCGAATGCCGCGAATAGTGATTGTTGCTATCTCAGTTGCCTTTTCTACAATGTTCATCGGTCCTTCCTGTTGTGTCGAATGTCGATAGGAGTCTGGTCAGTTGCCTTGATGATGGCGTCGATCAGGATTTGTTGTCGAATGGTGTTGCGTTTGGTCGGGCCTTGGCGACGTGCCTGCATCTGGAAGTAAGCCAGTGACGTGTAACATGCTTCAAGCAGTTTGTTAGCAGCACTGACCAGCACAAGGTTAGCACGTTCAATCTTGCGCTCACTGAGACTGCTACGGTCAAGATGGATGCCAGTGCCCATGACGTGTGCTACAGTCTCGTGGCCAAATGAGGCATCCAAATCGCGCCACGGACCTGTGTAAGCGTACACGGCATTGCCTGTGTTACCACCAGGGATGTTGACGTGCCAGTCGTCCTTGGTGTAATTGAGTTCACTCAGCTTAGGAACATCGCGGATGGGAGCGAGGTCGATGATCGCAACCTCAGTGTACTCGAACTTAGCACTGCTCTCACAATCACAGCTTGATACAATCCCGTTGTGGACATAACGACAGTGGATACAGCGATAACCAATTTGCATACGTTCTTTCCTGAAAAGGGGCGGCACAAGGCCACCCACTTTGGTTTAGATTTTGCAGCCTTCGCAATCGGCTTCGCCGTCGTCCAGCGCTTCGCCGCCACCATCACGCTTGCGCTCAATGGCTTCTTCGTCGATATCCAGATGGTCTAACGCATCGGCAGAAGCATCGAAGTCTTCTTCTGGCTCTTCGCCGACATCTTCGTCGTCTTCGCCAACGTCTGAGCCGAAGTCATCATCTTCGTCATCCAGCTCGTCTTCGCCCACTTCGTCAGCGCCTTCGTCGTCTTCTTCATCGTCGAAGTTATCGCTGTCGGCATGACGGCCGTTGGCTTCGTCTTCTGCTTCGGCATGACGGCCGAAAGAAGTGGATGCGTCTTTGCTTGGAGCTGTGTAATCGGTCCACTCCTGCTGCAACATTTCACGCAGTTCCGCGTCGGTCATGTCGTGGGCATTAGCGATGTGCTCACGGAACATTTCGCCATCCGTTTCGTCGCCGATAACTGACTGCTGTTCTTCGGACAGACCCAGGCGTTTTGCCTCGGCCACGTAGTATTCGATTGGTTGCTTGTTGTCTGGCATAATATCCTCTTTATGCAGTGGGTTGATTAGCGATCAGTATTTACAGTATTGGTGCGATAACGCTTAAATCAATAATACGATACCAGCCCCGTTTCTGCAAAGACACAGCTATACGGCCGTGCGGTTTGTCTTCCATCTGTCCTACAATCACAGCATCAATGTCCTTACAAAGACCGTGCAGGAACTCTGGATAGAAAGCAGCGTCTTCAATCCAGGGAATGGCAACCAAATCGAGATCACGTTCACGACTTCCGTGCTCTGTGATGGCGTAACCATATTTGCGGGCTGCTGTACGAATCTCACTCACGTCAGGCAGCACGGGGTTATCCCAGCCTTCTGCGGGCACGAAGGTCGGTATGATACACCGAGGACATGTTGGGTCACGTCGAGGACTACCGCACCCTTGACAGTAGTAAGGTTCGCTCATCGAGATTTCCTTCTGGCACGACGCTGGGCACGGGCTTTCTCACGCAACGTTACTTTGCGCACAGGCTTGTGTACGGTCTTGCTACGTTTTGGCAGGATGTTATCTGGACGCCATGCACGACTCAGACCCATTCCAGCATCGGCACCCAAAGGACCTTCTTTGGTTTCGTACTTAATCTCATACGTCTTGCCGTTAGCAAACTCATCCAGAGTGACAACACCTCTGTTGACTGCCACTGACACATCGTTAACACGTACCGAGCCACGCATATCACGAGCACGGCTGCCGTAGATAGTTTCTACATCACGGCCTTTGGGTTGACGTGAGAACGGCTGATTGAGTTCCTGCATACCACGCAGATAGTGTTGCTTCATTGCCTTATCAGCAACCTCTTCGGCAGTCAGCATAACGCTGCGCCCGTGATTGTCCAGAGCTTCGACAGTAGGGCCGCCCCATTCACGAATCAGGTCATCAATCACACCCTGACGCACACGCTGCCACAGGCGCTCATCGTCACTATCCGTGGCTGCATTCGGTATTGTCTGATCGTAGCGTTCGCCATTGATAAACAATTCAGCTTCGGCAGTAAACTCTTTGCCGGTTGGACCGCTTTGTCCAGGCATGTCACCAATACCGTAATCAACGTGTCCAATCTTTTCAGCTTCGAGATTGCGATGCACGTATTTGCCTTCGGCCACTTGGACAAACAGCTCCGGATCATGCTTATGCCCGAGAGTGATGCCCTTAGGTGCAAACCACGGCTCTTCTTCGCCTGTGCGTGTAATCAAGTGTTCTGCCCAATCGGCGACGCTGATCTGTAGCAGTCTGCCTTTATCAGACAGGAACTGGATGTAGTCACGCCCATGCTGCTCTAACAGCAGGTTAATGATTCTGTTTTTATATTGGTCACGGTTCGTGTCGTTGACCTCAGTCAGCAACTGCACAACCTCATCAGTGACTTCAAACGGATTCTTGATTGTTGTCACGCTGCCTGCGCCAGTGCCGATCTTGTCTGTTCTTACGTTCTTGAAAAACTCTTTGGTCATACTTTCTTTCCTCTGTGCGGGAATCGTCACGCTCTCCCGTAGGACCACGTTCGCCCATAGAACCACATTCTTCCTTGGGCGACGGCATTAGCAGATCACTTTATCGATGCGCTGGTGGGCTTCGATAAGATTCATGCGCACTTGTTGCAAGTCCACTTCGACAAACACCAGACCATGACGTTCAGCCAATGGCAAGTGGTCCTGAATGCGGTAGCTACGCGCATAGTACACCTGACGAATGTTGGACGCGATGATCTTATCAAAGCACGCGGCACAGGGACTGTCTGTAACAAACAACATGTCCAAGTCAGGCCGGATGTTACCCAACGCTGTGTATCGACGCAAACAGTTATCTTCTGCGTGAATAACATGAGGATAAGTGCTGGTCAGGTCTTCTGGCTCACAGGCATTCTCTGTGCCTGGAGCAGTACCGTTAACGCCTGTCGCTATCATTACAGGCACGCCTTCTACCAGACGAACAACTGCGGCAGCACAGCTACGACGACGGCTGTTGGAGATCGTTGCTAGGCCGAACAAGGCGGCCATGATTGCTACTGCTTTCTTTTCGTTCATCGTTCACCCATAGACACTAGTATGGCATCTGCCCACATATTAATATAACCCAAGCGATTGTCATTGAGTTCGGCAAGCTGCCGACGCATACGTTCACGCATAGACATTAATTCGTCAATCTGCTTGATGCTGCTTGGAATATCGTGCGTTCCGATTGTCAGCCCGATTGCACCGTGATTCAGTTCGCGGGTTTTGCTATCGATCTGCATACCAAGAGATTCATTCTGGACGATAAGTCGTCGCACAACACGGCGCAGCTTTTCCAACAGTTGATCTTCTGTCATAGCAGGTCTACCTTTTGTTTAAGGATTTCTGTGAACTCATAGTGACCCACCAGCCATTGAGCAACTGCATCCCACATGAGTGGTGATTCAAACGCTTTCTGATATGGCCCATGAGAACTTGCAACACGCCAATGGCGAACAGGATTGCCTTTGACGATGCGGAACGTTGGCTTAATGTTGAGACTGTACTGGTGCATGTACGCAATAATGCGGTCGCCCAAGAATGGAAAGAACTCATGCACTTCAACAACAGGGTGATCACCATCTACCCAGAACTGACATTCACTGGCCCAAGCTACAGACCAACGTTCTTCTTGTCGCCAGCCGCGTGCCAGTGCAATAGCTGTTGCTGCTTCTTGTTCAGTTGCGTAACGTGCAGTGATCATGCACCACCTCCGAAACGTTCTGGGTCGTTGACTGCCAGATAGTGGTTTACCAGATCTTGAATCACAGCACGATTCAACCGTTCAACAACTTGATCTTGCCAGTTGCGGAAGCTGTCACGTAAGGAACGAGACGGCATATCATAGTGCCAGCTACGCGTTCTGTTGGCAAACGCAATCCAAATCTCGCTGCTTTCACTGTGTCGAACGGTTGTCACAAGTCCTGTTGTGGACAGCACGCGCAAGCCATGACGAGACAATAGGTCATTCTCACGCAACGCGGAAAACTTAACGACGCGACCGAATCGTATTACGTGGCGCATCAGGTGATCTGCCTGAACCATCACCTGTTCAAAGCTCTTGTAAGCTGCATTGGTATAATCCATCAGCAACGCACACGCCTTTTCATACGGGTCAAAGATGCTTACCTCAGCGCGTGAGATAATAGGACCTGCAACAGACAGATATCGAATCAGCTTTTCATCTGGGTCTTCAATAATGTGGTCACGCCACCAGGCGATAGGCAGTTCATGTCCCAAATGAATAAGAGACATGGCGTATGCTACAAGCTCGGAAGCCTCGTCGGAAAGTCGGAAGCCATTAATTTCATCAATAGATTTAAATTCTGCCACTGTAATGCTCCTCAATAGTTGATTGTGGATCTCATGTATTTTCCTGAAATCTGATTATGCCATCACGTCTAACAGCCGAACGACGGACAAGCCTAGCCAAAGGGCCTCTGCCGCTCATAACGATTTCTATGGCTGCATATTGAGTAAACATGTGTTCGATGCTATGCCCGTTCATATCGCTTTTAAACCACTCGATGCGATAGTCTGTGCCTTGAATGAGGCCCAATGATTCGATGCGATCTGAGGACCAAGAGCTGTAGTTTTTGCGCACGCCCAGGTAACGATACAGGTCACGCCCGCTAACCATGACAGGGCTGGGTCCACCTATCTTGAACGACAGTAACAACACTACAGGATGGTGTTCAAGTTCACCACTATGTTTATCATCACCGTACATAGGGACCTCAGTAGTTCATTGCAATGATTTCTACCGTGCTGTGGCTATCCCGTTGACCATTGGCAAGCGCGTAGGTCTTGTTGGGATATTCAACACGAATCTTGTTCTTTTTAAGCCACTGTACCAGCACGTCGTTGCGGAAGTGGCGGTGCTGTGTGACGTTGCTTAACATCCACTTCACACCCAGCTCTGTCAGCCGTTCGAGGTTACGCAACAACTGATACTCATACGCAAGCGTCCACTTGTCGTAACAGTTGGCGCCACTGGCAAGATACGGCGGGTCAAAGTAAATGAACGTACCGCTGTTCAGGCTGTTGCGTACACGTTGGAGAAGTTCTCCGTAGCGCATGTTAACACGACGCACGCCAAGCATGTTGTAGTGGAACGTGTAGATTTCTCGCTCCAGATCTTCCCACTTGCCTTCGAGGCTGCGATCACCGAACGGAGCATTGAAGTCACCGTCCTGATTGAAGCGCAACAGGTTGCTGTATGCATGTCTGTGCAGCACATAGTGACCTATTGGGTCGGGACGTGCGTTGACGCTTCTGCGGAAGTCCAAGAACTGTTCGGCATTGCTGCTGGTGAGTTGCCACTTGTTGACCAAGCGTCGAATCTTTTGCATGGTCTTTTGAGGCGGATTGGTTGCCAGTGTGTCAACAATGTTGAATACGTGCTGGTGGCTTTCACAATACAGACGATGCAGGTGAGGCATGTTGAGTACCACAGTTGCTGAGCCACCAAAGGCATCAATCATGCGCACACAATCATTAGGTGCCAGCTCTTGAATCAGAGGCACTAGATCGCGCTTGGAGCCCTGATAGCGGATAGGGCTAATATGCTTGGTCATAGTTGTTCTCTATCAGTCTTTTCTCTTATTTACAGATTTATGTACAAGATCGAAAAAGGGCAGCCCTGGGGCCACCCTATGTGTTATTTATTGCTGTAGGAATTGTTTAGCAGATCTTTGAAAAGATCGTCACGGAACTGACGCAGCTCCTCATGGAATACCCAATCCAGATGTACGTCGCCAACCAGCATAAAATGTATACCGACTAGAGTCTCCGGTCCGTCAGAAGCATAGCCAGGTCGCGCGTTTCGGTCAACATTGTGATCTTTCCTAAAGCACTGTTTCTCAACGCGGTCCATAGTAATCACTAGATCCAAATTGATTGCTTTACCGTTTTCGAAAGTGCCATTGAATGGCAGGTGCGCCGTCTCCATGCCATCCCTGAGAGCTACCAGTCGGCTCATTCTGCTTCCTCTTTCAATGGAACCCAGGTGTTACCGCGCAGGCCTGACTGCAACACGTACAGCTTGTGGCGCTTGCCTTTCGGAGTTACACCAGCGATATAGATCTTGTTGTGAAAAGTCTTGGGAACTTTCTGCAACGCTTCTTCAATCGTTTTGATGTTGTCCAGCTTGATGTTATCAAACTTTTTGTGGCAGATAAAGAAGCTGAGGTACTTAGACTTGCTCCAGCTATCGATGATGCCTTCAATGTCTGACGGATAACATGGTGCTGGTTCTTCCATGTCAGGCGTTTGATAGTAGACTGTGTTCGCGCCAGTCTTGCCCACCAGATACTGCTTGCCACCAACGTTGACAACGAAGCGCCAATCAAACAGCTCACGTACCTCTGGGTCGTAGTTGGCTTCTCCTACCAACGCACGTTTAACCTGTGCCTTTAAAATTGCTAAGGGACTCATAACTCTGCCTTTAACTTGTTTGCCTATGTGCTATTTACAGATTATACGCCGTGCGATTGCAATGGCCTGTTCAACAAGGCCCGTCTGACGCTCCACAACAGCAAGATTCTTGCGCTTGCGCTCTTTGGCCATCTTGCAGTGGTGTTCGATGACCGTGATGCTGTATTCAGCAAGAGGCACGCACACAGGACGGTCAAACGGACCCTGATACGTCATCCATTGAATACCTTCTGACTTGACGACTTCACCATCCGCAACAAAGCCGAGAGGGTTTTCATGGCCATCGATTGCCATCCAACCGCCCTTGCGCTTGCCTGTCTGACGTGGCGCAAGGTGCTTGATAACTTTTGGATAAGCCTTGACATGGAACGGGTCTTCACCTCGCTCCCAATAAGCAATGCCACCATCAGCGAAGTCAGGGCACTGCGTTGAGGATACTTTGACCGTGTCTGTCATTTCAGCACCGTAAGCGCAATGCGCACAACTGGATTGATTTCATTGAGATTGTCGTCGGCATCCATAACTTCGGTTGCTCCTGCCTGACCCTGCTTCTCCCAATATGCCTGGTCAACATGCTCAACTAATACGCCAGCTTCATCCAGTGCTGCAACAATCTTGACGTACACGGCATGTGCTGCTTCGGCATCATCGCCTTCGAGTTTGAGGTCCAACACAGGAACCCACTTAGCTGTTTTTTCTGTCATTCAATCCTCCAACACGTAAAGGTCAAACAGTTCGCTGCACAACATAGAATGGAAATTGCCATCTTCATCTTGCACAACGTAGTTGCCTACGCTGACGTTTTGAATACTTGGCTGGTTCCCACGTCCAACAGCACCGAGCATGACATAACGGCCCTGGATATGACCAGCATCGCCGATAAAGTCTTCGATTTCTTTGTGGTTCTCTCCGTTCCACTGACAAGCCCTTAGTGTCGGAGTTTTCTTTATGCGGAAAGTGTTGATCACTATTTCCTCCACTTAAATTTGCCTTCCAGAACATCGGCAGCAATGATCATCAAGCAGCCTTTGCCCAACCACACAAGCGCAAACACACGCAGTCTGTGGATTGAATCATCAACAGGCATCGCGGCTGCATTAAATTTATATTCAATAATCAGCAACAGCAGGAGGCTCACAAGGCAAAGTACAACAAACACTTTGCCCACAAAGCCAAGCACGGCCGATAGCAGACCGTCAATCACTGGATTCACCTCAGCTCCTTAGGCAAAGTGCCAACAGATGATGTATAGCAGCTTGCCTAAAACGATATAACCTGCGATAGACAACAGCATTATGCGATAGAACTTTTGCTCTCCGTGCTTTGCAATCTCACGTTCCATCAGCACGCCGATAGCCATGTTCTTGGTGGGATGCATGGCCACGTAGGTGAAAGCAAATAAAGCTAATACGCCTATGCAGTACACAGCGTAAAACAGGCAGGCAAGGAATGCTAACATCAGTTTCTCCGTGCTAGGAAGTCTTGTACAAGCTGCACATAGTCGGGACGTTCAGGACTAACAAAGCCAAAGAAGTTGGCGTAGGCCACCAGCACACTACTGGCAAGATACGCGCCACCTTTCGTGGCCTCTTTGAATCTGATACGTGCATTGTCACGGAACATGCTGTCGCTGAGAGCAAGACGGCACAGGTGAATCAGTTCGTCGTCAGCCACCAGCTCTGGATAAACACGGCTGTTGTCGTTGCCACGAATGCGTGCCCTTTGTTGACTGCGGCGAGTGCAGTCGATGGTCAGGGTGCTGCCGATAACGCGCTCAAAGCTGTGCAGTGGAGGCTCACAAAAGATGATGTTCTCACTGTTGCCGCCAAGGTCAAGCATGTCACGACCCACAACACTTGCGCTTACGCTGGGCACCAACCACAGTGCTCTGTTGCTTGGCAGGCTGTAGCTCAGGGCACGTTCAACCACTTCACGACGATTCAGGCTATCACCCAGGCATGTCAGCGTTTGAGGATGGTTGAAAGGACGACCCGAATCTGATACGTGATTCAATGGCTCGTGGATATTTACAGTATGTCCCGCACGCTCCAGAGTTCTTGCTGTGTGTACCGCAATCTGGCGGACGTCAAAAATGTTGATCAACATTATTCATCTTCTTCTCGTTGTGGAATCTCGTTACCAAAGCGGCGTGCGAGTTCATTATAGACACCCACCACAGACTTGTAACGATTGTCTGGATTGAACTCTGGGTCACCAAGCAATTGCTCGAAGTGTTCAGCAATCTTGGTATCGCCCAGCTGGAAGTTCTGGTGGTTGTACACGCGAATCTGTTTGAAGTAATCCTCAAACGCCATGCGTGATGGTTCTTTCTGACGCGGCTTGTTCACGTCTTCCCACGAGGTTCCAAGGAATGCTTGAAGAATCTCCTCGCTGTCCCAGGGCTTGATGTTACGCACACCAGCATCTTGCGCCATCAGAGGCAGTATACGACCCTGAGTGCGATGGGGATTAGCACGGCCCTCTGTGCGCCATACGTCAGGACGGTCTTTGTAATGAATGCTTGCCTTCTTGCTGCTCAGGTACATCAAGTCAGCACCCTGACCAGTGAACGTCACAGGACGTTTGATCTGATTGGCTTCTGCGTGACGCTTGACGTGGAAGAAGCTGTACAGCATTGGCCAGCTACATTCAAATTCATTTTTCTGCACACACTTGTAACGCTCTGCCATTGTCAGCACATCGCTTTTGAGGCGCGTGTAGTCTGAGGGCAACACGACTTCGATAAACTCCAGACCGAAGTGTTCGGCGGTACGTTGTGCTGCACGGAAGTCACGGCTGTTCACGCCTTCCATGTGGAAGCTGAGAGTGATTGGACGTGTGCCTGCTTCAAGTGCTGCAAACAGGATGCAGTTAGAATCAACTCCACCGCTGAGGAATACATAGGGACGTTTGTTGCGAGCCTTTTTGATTTCGTTGATTAGTGACTCGCGTATCATTTGGGCACAGCGCTGTTGACGGTTAGCCATTAGATTTTCCTTAAACTAACAGGGGCGGCATTGGCCACCCACAAGTTTACTTGATGGCCAGCCAGCCTGCGAAATTGAGATCACGGTAAAAACATTCAACGCGCTTGAAGCCTGTCTTGCGCAACAGTTCTTCGTTCCACGCGGCTTTAACAGGGACCAACACGCCTTCAAGTGACTTGCGCTTGGCAGCAATAGATTCAGGCGAGTAGCCGTTGCCGCCCTTCATGCCGTAGTATGTATCAACCAGCACACGGTCAAGGAAGTTGTCGTCGCCGAGGACTTTCTCAACGAGGATGAATGCACCGCCCGGCTGTAGTGATTCATACACAGTTTCAAGGATGTGTTGACGATGTTCAATCGGCGTGAACTGGAGAGTTAACACGCTGAGGATGAGACTGCATGGGATGTTGCTCATCTTGAACGAGTCAACTTCGGACAGGCTGTCATCACTAAGCACAGCATCCACCTCGTTCAACACAGCGTTTTGTTCAAGACGTTCGCGCATTGCCGGAGCGATCTCAAACAGGCTGTAGAAATTTCCCTGTACCTCTACGCCAGTGACTTCACCGGCATCGTACTGAGGAATGTCACGAATTTTGCCAAACTCTTGAGCGAAAGGCTCAATGGCACGACCCAGACTTGCGCCCAAGTCAACGATGGCAGTACCTGGAGTTACAAAGCGACGACCGAGACGGTAGGTAAGATCGCGCATACGGCCATAGCTTGGGATACTGTTTTGCAGCATGTTGTCAAACACGCAGGCAACGTTTTCATTAAATTCCCATTTGCCTTGTGGCATTGTTTTATCAATGTTGCTCATTGTGGTTCCTCAGATACGAAAAGGGAGATCAAGTAGACCTCCCGAAATTACCATTCCCAGATTTATTTACAGATCAATTAGGCAATTGGTACACGCAATGACCGCCACTGATTCTGCGCACACCGCCATTACGGGGCCGGGTCTTGTCAACAGGATAAGGATGAACAGCCAGCTCATGGAAGTGCTGACGTTCTGCCTTGCGCTGTCGTTCTGATTCTGACACAACAGTCATGGCGTTACCCTTTTTTCCCTGTGGGTCCTTCTTGCGCTTATCGATAAACACAGACTGACGCTGCGTACCCAACACGCTGATTACCAAGCTGCCTTGGAACTCAACTGTAAGGGTCATGTCAGCAATGGACTCGCCACGAAGAATAGCCATGAGTTTCTTCTGTCGTGGCGTGTGGTCTGGGCTGCGAGGAACACAACGGCGACGCAGCTCACGCGCGGACCAGAACCAACTGGCACCCGCCATGATTGTGTTTTCACCACGATCAACACCTACCAAACGTTTTAACGCAAACAGGCGATGTGCCCAATCTACGCCAAATTCATGCACAGCACACGCAATATAAATCGGCTGTATACGACAAAGGCTGCCAATCTCTACCGCGTTGTAACTGGTTGCGCCAAAGCGACCAATCACAGACCAACAAAACGGAAAGAACTCAACAGACAGTGGGCAGAGTTGATCTGACTCACTGGCCTTTAAAATACGTGAACGACCAGATGAGAGAATCTCTGCCATCTGTTCGGCTGTAGGTTTCTTATAGTTGTCGAAGGACATGCTAACCAACATCTGTTGGACTTGCTGTGCATAGTTAGTAGTCATAATTGATAGTCCTAATTAATAATCTTGTCGTGTGTCGTCACCCCAGGCAGGAATGTAAGGACGACCAAACCCAGACTAACACGACGGCGGTTATGTGGAAAGCACGTGGCATCCAAGTGCTTGAACGAGCAACGATATTCAATGCGATAAAGCCCTTCAGTTGCTTGCGCATAAATTATGGAGTTTTCCTGTAGAGCAGTAATGACAGGAACTAAACTGCCACTCGAAATTTCTAACTCTACGCGACGACGCTGTGGATCTACTTCCACGGTTTTAATCGTGTGTTGTCCAGTATCAGTGCCGTCTCCAAAGAACAGCCAATCAAATCCGCGTATCGTGTTATTCATCGCAGATCCCCAGTTTTATTTCTTTCCTCTGACGAATGCGGTATCGTAGTTCTTTGGCAGATAAACGTAAATGCTGATCTGGTGTTTCTCACACAAGGCATCTAATACTTCAACTACCTCAGCCCACGACACTCCGCCCAATCCTCCATACACACGTTGCAGTCCTATCGTGCGGTCAGGAGGTACGTTGTTTCTGCGGCAGTTCTCTATCAGGCTATCAAAGGCTGTTTCGAGGAACTCACGTTTGAAACGGTTCACCGGTTCAGTACCACGATTGTAGTTGTTGCGCCCAAGTCCAAAGCCACGGCTGAGGTACATGTTAGCAACAAACTGACGACGGTGGGAATTGTCTCGGCGCTTAACATGCCACATGTCAGTTGTACCAAGCTTTTCACGGCATTGCTGTGTGACGTATGGCAGCATAGCAGGGTACAGCTCTGCCATTGTTTTCTGCAACGGACTGCCATACACGCCACGAGTATTACACTCAACGCCTATGACAGTGATACGACCCGCTAAGAAGTCTTTGGTGATATTGCGGTCCATTACCGGTATTACGCGATAAGGCTTGGCAATAACAAGTGCGGACAGGTCCATTACTTTACTCCGTATAGCGATTCATATACGTTATTTACAGAATTTACGCTGTCGATCAGATTAATCTTACCCTTATGTTCAGGTTCATCTGATTGCTGTTGGTCCCAACACATGTGCAAAGTGCTGATATCAGGATAGCCGTTCGGCAGATGATTCTTTACCATGTCCTTGAGCGTACGGCAGTTCTTGAGATACAGGAACGTCATCAGCAAGTTGACTTCAAAGAAGTTTTGGCACATTGCCGCGGCGTAGATTTTGATCTCAGGCTCAAACACAAAATCGTTGTAGTTCTCAGGAGTGAAACGCTTGTCGATGAACTTGTAGGCGTCGAATGCCTCAAGCAGGTCCTGATGCATTTCTTCTTGGCGTCTACGCCCAGCAGCAAACTTGTATGCGGCAATGATTTGCTGATACTGGAGAGGAAGCTGACGCACGCCCATGGTGTACACAGTTGTGGCATAGTTCAGCCACATCTTGATACGCGTTTCAACATACTGCTTGGTGATGCGGTCAATGTCTTGAGGTTCTTGAATCACAGGACTTCTCCTAAAGGTGGAGCAGGTTGCTCAGACCTAGTTGCTTTTTATATTTGCGCAGGCGTTTGTCGTCACTAACACGAGGAGCAAACGCCTCGATGTTCTTGGGCAGCGTTGGCACATTGAGGTCAATCGTTACCAGTTCAAGCTGGAGTTCGAGCGGCATGTGTGGCAGCTCATTGCGTAACTGCTTGGCCCATGCTGCTTTCGACTTGCACTTGCCGCTCACAACAGCCTGTTGCAGTTCAAGCGCTGAGCCATACTGATTGATAAAGCCAGCAGCCGTCTTGTCGCCCATGCCGTTAAAGCCAGGCACGTTATCAACGCTGTCACCACTGAGGGCCAGCATGTCACGCACACGATTAGCAGGCACACCAAAGAAGTTCTGGGCTGTCTTGTAGTCGTAGCGCTGCTCAGGACTGTTGGACTGACGCTGCATGATAAGCTCAACGTTTTTGTTGAACACAAGCTGGACATAGTCCTTATCGCGTGAATACATCTTGACCAAGAAGTCTGGACAGAAGCGCCACACAAGCGTACCAACAAGGTCATCTGCTTCATACGGTGCTTTGAGTCCCACCCAATAGCCAGCAGCGCATAGTATGTCACGGGCTAGTGCCATCTGCACAGGCATGTCCAGGCTCTTGGTGCGGTCACGATTGCCCTTGTAGTCATGGCTCAGGCGAAACACCTTTTTCATGTAGCTCTTTTTATGCTCTGAGGCAAACTGACGCATGGCACGATAGCGCCACGTTTCTTTGCTTGATGGGTCAAAGCAGAACGCGATGAAACAACCGTTGGGGTCTTGCTGTATCGTGTTGATCAGGGTTTGAGCCATTGACAGGAACTGATTCAAGCCACCAGTAGGTGTACCATCAGGACCACGAGCATAAGGCTCAGCGTTTTGTGTGGCAAAGAATGCACGCGCCATCCAGTTGGATGCATCGACGACGTGTAGCATGGGCTTCTTGCCAAACTTTATCTTGGTTGCGTAGACTTCACCAACAGGGTTGTTCTTGCCTACAGATTCAAATGTTCTAGGCACTACTCCTCCACAAATACAATAGACTTTCCACGATCACGCTGCTTTAAAGCCTGGTGGAACTCCTGTCCAAAACAAAACATATCAATCACGTTGCCCTGTGCCTGAGACAGTTCATGCAGCATAGAGCTACCACGGGCGAAGTATCGACTGAGTGGCGTGTAATCTGCCTGACCACGGACGAATAAGTGCGCAACTCGGCCTGTGAAGGTCAGTTCATGCAGGTCAAGTTCAAGTGCTATCGAGCGTAAATGGAAGTTTCGCTTAGAGAGGAGTCGCAGGGCGTAAGCAGCGCCGACACCGTCCATCAGCGTGACAATTTGGCACACATCAGGAGCAGCTTTGAGAAGCAGTTTGAGGGCGGCGCGGTTGTGCTGATGCACAAATCCGGAATCAAATGGCGGTAGCTTTGTCGGCAGGCCGCTATAGATTCTGTGCTTTACATTATCGCGTTGTTGTTCCATCCGTCCACCAGTTTGTGGTAGAGTTCAGTGATCTCAGCGTCATTGAGTTGTTTGACCAGGGACGCAGCCACTGACCTATCAAGTTTAACCAGAAAGCTGCACGCGGCAACAGTGTCTGGGCTTAGATTAATGAGGACCCGAAGGTCCTCACTGTTGTTACTCGAAGTCTTCGTCGTCGGCTTCAACGGAATCATCTTCGTCTTCGTCGTCGTCATCATCGCCCAACATGCATTGTACCAAACACATGTCACCAATAACAGTCACCGAGCCAACGATAAGTGCGTCGGCCAGAGGATTGTCGAGGTCTTGCAGCAACGTGAAAGCGTCTGCATAAATCAGCTCGGCTTCTTCGCTGTCCTGCACTTCGTCAACAGTAAGCTGACTCGGCGCTTTCTTGGCCCAGTTCTTGTTCAGCACGTTCTCAAGGTCTTTGGCCATTGACACGGATTCTTCGTCGTCAGACACAACTGGTTCAACGATGAAATGGAAGCCGGGCTTGTAATCTAAAACGCGATGGGTAAACAGACCACTCACGATGTACTCTCCTGATCAGTATCTTCACTATCCTCCTTGACTTGGGTAGGCTCAGCTTCGGCTGGCTGTTCTTCGGTCTCGGAGGTTGCTGGTGCAGCACTTGCTGCGTCGTAAACGACTTTGCCGCTGTGGTTAGCGAACAAGTCATCAATATCAATGCTTGCTGTATTTACAGTATTGTTCTGAATAATACGCATGGCATTTAACGCCCACAGCATAACGTCCAGAGGCGCTGTAAAGTCCTCCAAGGCGCGTAGCTGTGCTTTGTTCTGAATATCACCAGTCACCACATCGCAGCGCACAAACGTTTCTTCCGTCTGGCGCTCAACGCGGAAGCCAACGCCGTAGTCGGTAAACGTTGGATGGATGTAGACAATGTTAGAGGCATTGCCTTCAAGATTGCGTACAGGGAAACGATACATCAGCGCATCCTTCTGAGTGCAGCCAGCTCGTTGCTTGATGGACGATGACTAACTTGTCCTGAGTCAAGCGGCAAGTTGCGATGGCGTTCAAAGTTGTTGATGCTTTTCAGAATGTTGTCATTGGCTTTCTGATTAGCAACAGACTGACGGAAGATGTGTTTCTTCTTGCCTGTCTTGGACAGCTCAAACATTTCTGAATGTTCGCCATAGTCGCGATCAAGAATGTGCTTGCGCTTGCGTCCGTTGAGGATAGAAGAACTACCACGAGTACCCAGGCCAGCGATACGACTACTGGTGCTTGAGGTACTGTTAAACGCACGGCTCTCGCTGTCGCCCATACCTGCTTCAGGCAGTGCGAACTCACGATCAATCTCTTGCTGTGCTTTGTGATAACGTCCCAGCTTGCGGCGCATGGCCAAGTCTTCGTCTTGGTCCATCAGCAACTGGTCAAAGTTGAATCCACCAGCAGCAGCGATAGCACGCAACGGAACAGGAACACCCAGCTCAGTCATGGTACGCAGGTTTTCCATCATTGCTTGGTCAACGTCAGGACGCAGTTGCTTAGACCAGTGAACGTTTGGAATAAACAGCTTGCTACCATCGGCCAGACGGTGCATGATTTCAGCAGTACCGCCATCCATCAGGTTGTTCTTCTTCACAATCTTGCCGTTCTTCTGAACTGCCAGACCGTTCATCAGGCTGATAAGTGGGAATACTTTCTCGTAGTAGACTTTGCGCGTCAGGTGATCACGGAAGGCACGCATAGACTCAACAAAGATTGTCAGTCCAGCAGCACCCGAATCATAGTTGGCTTCACCGCTGAGGAATGCCTCACTGATTCCCATTGCACGCATCTTGAACTGTGAACTCTGGTCCCAGAAGTCTGAGATTTTCCAGAAGTCACCGCCCTGACGGAACTCACTGATGTTCACGCCGAGACGTGTCGTGATAATACTACCGATTGGGTCACTGTCAGCACTGAGCAGCAGGTCGGTAATAAAGTCCATCTCCTCTACCGATGGTTCCCACTGATCGCCATCACCGAGCTGCGCATGAAGAATACCACGCTGCCTACGGCCGGACTCAATCAGTGTACCACGATACAGGTTCTTTTCAATCAGCCAGATGGGCAGCACACGACGGAACACTGACACACCTTCGCCAAACGTAAACGTCTTGCGTGGAATGTAGATTGTTCCAATCGGGTCAAGCTCCATGCGCTCACCCATCAGCTTCTCAACGAATGCTGGACCCAGCTCTTTTCGTAAGGCATCCATACGTTTGCCATCTTTCGAAAAGGCCTGTTTGACTTCTTGCGGAATACGCAGCTCAAACATTGGGTCTTGGTTGATGAACGGCAGTGGCGTTACGTCTAAGTTGTCGTAACGGTGCGTCATCAAGTCGATAAACTTCTTGCGCTCTTTGTTGTACAGCATTGAGCCGCAGAACGCGCCAGTGACCTGTATGTCTGTGGTAATGTTTGGCATGGCAGAAGTCAAGCCCAGACGCTCATTGACCTCATAGAACGGATCAAGTATTGAGTCCTTTGCACCACTGAAACTTACATCTGAAAACGGCAGGGTTGAAAACAGGTCAACATAGGCGCCGCAGATTGGGTCAAAGTTATAAATGTCACGGTAGACGTTGAAAAGCTGTCGATCATCAGCATCATAGTCCATGCCTTCCATCATCGGCTCAAGGTCAATGTCCAGTGGGATTGCACCAGTCTGCATATTCCCACCAGCCATCGCCTGGCCTGATTGTGAAGTTGACATAAACTCGTTCGAACTTTTATTGTTCGCACTACGGATAGCGTGGCCAATATCACGACTGAGACTGGCCGTACCCACTGACGATGATCGTTTGGCCTTCAGGTCTTTCTGCGTTGCGGGTGTAGCTGCCGAACTGGTCGACTGCACACCTCTTCCTACGCGAATACCCATCTGAACCTCACTGTTGTTTAAGAGCCATACTCACACGGCAGTTGGTGCAAAACATCACATTCTCACCGCTCATCAAAGACGTGCTCACAGTTGCAGAATTGCACTTTGGACACTGATTAGGGTTCTCGATTGCGAATGCACCAGAGGCAGAGACGAACTCGCCTTCTGCACTGTGTGAGTTTACAGTTGTGGACTGCGTTTTTGGCAGTAATGGGTTGAAAAACTTTGGTTGGGTTGTCATGTCGTTTCTCCTTGTGTTAGTCATAAATTAGCAATTCCTGCCTACTTACGACTAATAGCACGCTGACGCAAGCTGCCCAGGGCTTTGCTGCCCAAGTTCTTGGTCATCGATTGTCCCATGTTGACACGCCCAGCACGAACACCAAGACGACTCGGGTCACGGTTAGAGATTTTCTCCTCACGCTTTTTGAGCCAGTCTTCGTAGTCACCACATTCAAAGCCTCTGACCATCAAGGCCATTGCACGCCACAAGTCATCCGTTGCGCCTGTGTTCTTGACAACGCTGTGCCCAGTGTCCTGAACGGTCTGGAGCTGCATCATCAAGTGCTCTGTCGGCTTGCCTTCAAAGCACCACGGGTACTCGTCACCATCATACTTCAAGGTGTCTTGGATTGTTTGTGCGTACTCTAAACGAGGCAGAGTGATACGACTTGGGTCCGACTCCAACAGCGTTTTAACTCCCCACATGTCTTTGTATTTGAGACTGTACTGATCAGCAGCATCCATATCAGCTTTGGCCATGGCGTCCTGCAACAGTTTAATCGACTGCCATTGGTCAGCCAGCAAGATGCGAACGTTACGCAGCTTACACAGTGGAACAAGCAGGTCATCAAAGATCTTGCTGTAGTTGAGTGGGATGCCTGGCTTTGGCATTATCTCCACCAGCACATCAACGTGAATGATACCGTCGTCTGTGCGGCTGCCTATTACCATTGCAAAGCTGTTGTTGGTATAGCCCGCATCGATTGCCATGATACTAGGTTGCTGTGTTGCTGCGCCCTTGAGTATCGTACCGTAGCGCTGCTTGCCGTCACGATATTTGACAAGCTGGTGGCTGTACTTAACTTTGTTGCGGCCTTTCTCACGAATAGCACGCTCGATGAATATAGGCTGTGTGATAAACGGGTTGGCAGACAGTGGTGCCTCTGCTCCGTAGTCACGCGCTGCCCCAACAGGGTCACGGCGAAATGCTTCGACAAGGAATTCCGAGTCGCGTGGCATTGTTGGGTTCATCTTCCACGTTGGCGCATGGATGCCCAAGATGGTCTTTGAGCCATAGCTCAGGCGCAGCAGTTCGTTGATCTTGTCGCGTGCGTGTACCGGGCTGGAGATATTGAAGAAGTAGCCTGTGAATGCATCATCATAGCCAGCAGCAATCTGTTTACGTTGGGCGCTTCGTACTGTTGCAAGACTTCGGTCAAGTGCGCCGTATACCATGTTGGCACTGGCTTTAACCTTTTTCGAGTCTGCATCGTTATCGAAGTACGCCACCTCATCGATTGCCGCAAAGATACGTGTACGACCACGCAGGATACGACCATCGGGACCTGCTGGATAGACAACAAGGTTCCTGTGTCCGTACATCACAAACGTGTCACGAATCTTCATCACCTCAATGCCATAGCGACGTTCATGGCGACGGATGATTTCGTGATAGCTCTGGAACCACGGGCTTTGCGAGATATACTGGAAGTAAGGAGTCCACAGTGTATCACTCGCCTGCTTCTGAGTCAGTGCAACAAACGTACCGTGCAGCATTGTCGTTGGGTCGATACCCAAGATGCCTGTCGGACTCTGACTCATCAAGATCTTTTGCGTGAGGTACGTTGAGATCATTGCTGTTACAACGGACTTACCACTGTTGTGACTCAACATGCCAGCAGATACAAACTGAGGCATGCCGTCCATGCACAGGTCATACGTTATCTGAGGCTCTGTGTCGTACACGTCCGTAACAGCAACGTGAATCGATCGTGGTTTGCACTCCAGCGTGAGGTCAAACACAACAAAGAACTCGTCGCCCGTACGATGCACAACTGGACTGTAGCCCGCGTTACACAAGATAGCCCAAGCCATCTGTGCCTGTTCTTCCTTACAGGCGTAAACGTATTGCGTGCCTTCCTGACTCAAGGAGTGCTGTTTGAGATAAGCAAGCGCTGCCGTACGCGTCGCAGTACCGGCCTCAAACACTGTTGTCGGCTTGGTAATCTTGCCCCATGAGTTTGTACCAAGCACAAGCTGAACGCGTGCTCCTGGCTTGATGTTACCCACGTGCTTGAAGCCACTCTCGGTGCGTATCGGATGCTCTTCGGTAGCTTCAATGAACATACCGTTCTCAAGCACAACGCACTTGGTCTGCTCTTCCTTGCTGACATAGATTTGCTTTACACGACTGATGCGCGTGCCGTTGTGAGCGCTGCATCCAAGACGTGCTTTGTGGAAGCCGGGAGTTGTGTGTCCGATAAACATGTGGCTGATTGTACGGATGCCACCGTTGGTCACGACAGGCGTTGAGCCACTCACACAACGCTGTCCGGCATTCACTGCCAGTTCGTTGTAGAAGTGTAATTCATCCTTTTTCAGGAGCTCAGAACGACGAACGCCGCACTTCGGGCATTTACCAAACTCCAACAAGGTTAAATTCTTGCGGATTCCAGCAATGCCTTCTTGCGGCTCGTGACTTTCTATGTTTATCCACTCTTTGTTAGAGCAGCGTGGACACCATTCGCCAAACAGTCTGATTCCAATCAGTGCCTGTTCGAGATAGGGATCTGCCTTGAGGAAGTTAGGACTTGTTGTCCACTCAAGGAAATTTGCAGGGCGAGGCATGGCGCTGTCATCGAACTTGAGATCTCGTGGAACAAGCGCACGGTCTTCCAGTGCTTTGTCTACGATATCAACAATGTTGACCTCACCTTTTTCGAGAAAGGCTATGGAGCTTCCACTATTCTCAGATAGGAAATCTACCTGAGTATCTACCGCATCTACATCATCACCCAGCAGCGCATCGAATGCCATGATACGCTTTGGGTTAATGGTAAATGCCGGACCCTTCTTAGGTTTGGCCATTCTGTTCGCGTTTTCTTAGCTCGGAGAAGCCTCGGGTTGTGCCTAAACTAGGACCGGATTGCTGTGCAATAAGGCCATCAAATTCTTGTTTCAATCTGCGCAGATAGCCTGACTTATTCTTCGCCTTGTCCTCGTTGCGAGTATCGTCAAACCATTTGATCAACAGGTCTTTCAGCACATCTGCTTTGACCTGCTCTGGAATGTGATTTGCATCTGCGAGAAAGCTGCCCAAGATGTTTGCCAGACCGATGCGCTCCATGTAAGGAACAATCTCGTCGTCAATCTCTACAGGCGTTTGCAGACAGTCACGGGCAATAGCCTCAGTCTCACCGGCAGCAATGTCGTAGCCAATCATGTTGCTAACAACGTTGCCCAACAGGAGTCGTCTGATTTTGCGTGACTTGCGATCAATGCTGGTAACTTCGCGGTCGATTACCTTGTCGCTTACGCCGAAGACGTTTTCTGGACCAGTCTCGTCTTGCTTGTTACGATTTCGGATTTTGTGGAGCTTAGGCTTGATAAGAAGTCGGCTGGCAGTTTTTTCCTGCGCTGTGAGTTCTGCGTCGAGGTCAAGCTGGTCGTCATCATTTTCGTCTACCACTTGGTTTTGGTGGATTGCGTGAATGTCGTTTACAAGCGAAACTTCGCGTACACTATTAGTCAGCACTTCCAGCTCCCATTCTTCAACGCGTCGAACGGAGCCGTGAACAACAGACTTGGTCCAACGAGGGACCAAGTTTGCTGACTCTATTACACCATAAGGTGATTCATACGGGCGAGTAGTCATCCACTACACCACGTATTTCTTTTTCTTCTTCTTAGGCCGAATGTCATCGTCATCTGAGTCACCATCACGGTCATTCCCTTTCAAGAAATCTGTAGCCGAACGACGATTCTTTTTCAGCGGAATGTCATCGACTTTCTTCTTCTTGAAATTACCTTTTTTGAACTTCTTCTCGCCTTTATCGTCTTCGATAGCGCTACGAGCAGCCTGCGGAATCTCTGTGCCTTCTTCGGCATCATCAACACGCATTTGTTCAAAGATATCACGCAATGGCATTTCAAACAATTCACCATCACGCGCTTTCATGACCTGTACTGGAATGATCTTGGTCTCACGCACTTCTGGGTCTGAATAGTTCCAAGCCCATACAACGTCGGCGTGCTCACGCATACCGCCAGAGTAACGAATACGTCCAGACTGATCATCAAGCTGACACAGGATAACAACAAGCTGGCCAGTTTGCTGCGCATGTACTTTCGCCTTACGGACGATAGTAGACAGCTCACGCCACTGGTTATCGTTGTCGATGCCTTCTAACAAACCAACGTAGTCGATGAAACTTACCTGCACGCCGTAAGGCACGGTCATATACAGGACGTCTTCAATCGACATGCCACGCTCAGGACTCACGAAACTGTTTTTAGCTTTCGATTTGCGTAGCTGTTTGTCATAGTCCTTAGCAGCCTTGAGGAGTTTATCTTTCTCACGGTCACTAAGTTTCTTCTGCTTGATCTTCCAGAACGGCACGCCAGCAATCATTGCCAGCATACGGTTCATTTCCTGCTCAGCAGTCATTTCAAGAGTTATCTTGAGAGTGTGAATGCTGTTTGCTCTGGCCATACGGTCTGCGATGTTCATCGACAACACAGACTTACCGCCGGACGTTGAACCAGCTAACAGCACAACACCAGTGGTGGGCCAGCCGCCGTTCTTGTCGTCATACGTTTTATAGCCAGTCTTGTACATCAGTTCTTTCGGGTTGTGGATTGCCTGCTTGGCTAGCTTGACGGCGTTACCCTTCTTGCCACCAAACGTCCACACTTTCTCCGTAAGATTACTGCCCTTCTGTGCCTGATTGAGTTCGTCTGCTACTTCACGCAGATACGAGTCCTCATCAAAATCTTCCTCGTCAGTGTCGAGGTCTTTGGCGATACGTCTCCCTAGTGCTGCGATGTGACGACGCTTGCGGTACTTCTCAAGGCCGTCATAGATACGGTCATAGCCGCTGCGCGTTTTAGCAGGCACATCTTCCGATGCACGCAGTTCATCACGGAAGTCTTCGGCGAGGTTCGGGTCTTCTAACAAGTCCTCCCAATCAAGAATCTCGCCTTTGACTTCCACCAGCTTGTTAAGGCGCCGAAACGCCTTTCTGGTTACTTCTGAACTAAAGTGTCCGACGTTAAGACGCCCAAGCATGGACGTTCTATGTGCATCTTTGAACGCCCTGTTTGTTACAGTCTTGATGGCCCGAAGCTCCAGGCCAATTGACGAAAGTTCCATTACGACCTCACTGAATCGCGCGGCTCAAATGCGGATGCTCCTTTTCTACATGTTGAAGCCACGCATTTATTTTCTCTGACGGACACACACGACACAGCCTGTTCTTGTCACTCGCCGTAAAGATGCTTACAGCACTGAATGCCAGAGAACTACGCAGGGCACTCACGGCGCCCTTAACGTCTTCTTTCGGTACAGCATGGTCCTGACTGATCTGATAGATGAGACGGTCCATCTGCATTGCACGCCCTTGACTGCTAAGGGTCTTATACACTATGTAACACAGCAGGCGTTTGTAGTCCTCTGACAAGCCATCACGGCTGAACAGGGCAAACGCACCTCTTTCAAGTTCTTTAATACTCAAGGGTTACCTCAGGCATTTTGCAAAGCGTTGCGTAGAGTATCTAATCCTGTATTTACAGAACACACACTAACGTCCAGCCATTTGGCCAAAGTCTTCCTGATAAAGGTTGAGGGTTTTGCCATCAGCCACTCTGACGCGCAGCTCATGGTGTCTTTGAGCATTCCATTGTCACGCAGATAATCAGTGAAGTCGGCGCAGTCACGACCCAACACGGTCATGTACAACATACCACGCTTGGTGCCATGACTGTCTTCGAGCAGGCGGTTGATGGTCAGGCCATTCTCCATTTGCTCAGTGTGCAGACGGGCGTCCTCGCCTAACATCGTTTCGTAATCAACGGTGTCTTCATCTGAACCAAACGCCTTCTGGAGTTGGTTGTTGCTCATCACAACAATCTCGTATTTGTCTTCGCCTACTTTCTCCATACGACGGCGCTTCTCTGCACCGTAGTAGTTGTTCATGTTGTTGATACGATTGGTAAGAGTCGCACGCAGATAGTTAAGCTGGTGGCTCAGGCTAAAGTTATTTGGCAGGCACTGATAATACGAGGTCAGCACCTGACACATGATATCACACGTCAGATCTTCCATTGCGATGTTGTGTGCTGTTGCAACCCAGCGCAGCTTTTTGCGGCACAGGCGAGTTGCGTTGCGATGCACTTCATCAAACAATACGGAGGTCTGTCCGAGACGATGACGCAGCTCGTTGGGACTTACGAGTTCTGCACAAAGTTCCTTGTGCTTGTCCCTTGCTACAGCCACGATTTGCTTGCGAACTATCTTGTTCTTTAAGCAGGTATTCCAAGCCCAGATTGCATCGCGCTTAGCTACACCAAACTTGGCATAGCTGTGGATTAAGTCACGAGGGTCGCGGGCCAAACACAACGATAACGAATAAAAACGCAGCTTGAGAATAAAGTTACACACGCTGCTAATCTGAATACGGAAATCGGCGGCAGTGAATTCCAGTTCGCGGAAATCAACATGCTCCTGTAACTCCCGATGGTACTCAGAGATGGATGAATAACCCGATGCTAGGTATCGGATTGTGGACGCGTACACGCTGCGAAAACTATCGCTAGCGGGTTCCAGAGACAAGTTATCCGCGATGTATGATTCGAGGGTTTGCTCAGGGTTTTGTTCAAACATTATTATCCGTCCAATTAGTAGTTATGATTAATAGTAGGGGGTGTTTACTACAGATCTGCCAGGTCTACTGCACCGCGCTTGCCAAGTTTGTTGCGCTTGCTGCGGTAACTGTTGTCGCCCAATTCCATCTGACCACTCTCATCTACTTCGGCTCCCATATCAAAGCCGTTCTCAACCATATTCACCATGTCAACCAAGGTATTTGTTTTGCCTTTCTTCTTCGCTTTCTTGCCTTTCACAACGTCACCCATACGCGGGATTGTCATGCCGTCAAGATCAGATGGTGCACTGAATTTAACATCAGCCTCCTCTGGCAGATAACGTTTGCTTGTTTTGATTTCTTTCTCAGGGTCAACCAGTCGGCCCTGCTGAATCATTTCTTTGCGCACACGCTTGAACGTCTGCTTGTTGTACATTGACGGTCCTTCAAAACCAGTGTTGGGATATGTCAGTACCATCTGACCATCCTCACTGATAAGACGAACGTTGGTATCGTCAACGTCTAATACACGCGCGGCCATAAAGTTGTTGAGATAGTTGCGCTTCTCACGGCCACGATAACGAACAAATACAGGCTGGCCCATTTTCAGACCATGACGACGGGTGCGTGATTCACCCAACAACATACCTGCGATCAGACGGAGGTCACGGTCTTCAAGTTTGGCGAATGTTTCAAACAGCCCAACCAAGATATCACCATTCTTCTCCATCAAGCCACGCAGGCCACTGCCATCAGTACGGAAATGCTTACAGATTTTTGAGCTTTCTTGGATGCCTTGAGAGGCACACGGTTTGTCAGCGGCAGGAATCAATGAATCCCGCGTCAGTCCACGGCAATCACCACATTCGATCTCGCTTTTTACCAGTGCCTTTATGTCGTCCGTGCTCATCGTCTTTTTCATTTCTTAACCCTTTTTGTTTTAAAGTAAATTCGATACAGTATAGGAGCACCTGAGTCATATTAGTAATGCCAGGTAAATCCCTTTTCAAAAGATCAAGTGCGAACCTTGTTTCTGCCGGAACTTTAATCATGGGCAACAGGATTTCTTTCTGACCTGCTGCGACAGGAGGGTTCAGCATTGCATCAACAAGAATACGCAACCATGTTTCAGCATTTCGCTCAGCTTGCGGGTCGTCCCAGAACTGACCAACAGGCTCACGGCGCTTGCCATTCAAACGGCTCACTGTAGCTTCTGCTTTGGCGTGCAACGTTGTATGGCAATTACCGTCTATAGGTATTTGAAGCGAGGCTTCGCCACCCAGACTGCGAGGAACGGTGTGGTGATAGTGTATTGCGCGGCTGAATTGGCCACAGATAACACAACGCACAAGCTCACCACGTTTCTCAGCAGGAAGTCTGTTTTGAACAGACATTACCACGGCAACATCCAGTTCTGCAACTTGGTATCACCACCAGTGTGTCGCAAGATAAGATTCACGGCACTCTTGGGCATCAGCCACGCTGCTACAACATCACTGTCCGCCATCAGGCCACGTGCAGGCATGGTGGTGAACAAGGCATACTCAGTGCTTGATTTTTGATTAATGGCATCGATAATCGGGTTAAGATAGTTCAGGATAGAATGGTCGTTTGATACCTTCATCTGACGATGTACGCGGCCAACAGACTTGGACAGCTTAACGCTCTCGGTCATGTTGTCGAGTTCACGGTTTACTTCATCGATGATGGCATTCTGCTTTGCAATGTCCTTCTCGAACGGCAGGCGACGACGTGGACTAAGTCCTTGTGCCTGTTGTTCCAGCTTTTTGATAGCACGCTTGGCGGCGCTGCGACGTTTCATAAACGCTGCACGACGAATCATTGTGCCGTCGGTACTCTTCTTAATCTCTACCTGTTCTTCTGCTATCTGACGTGCGTCGGACAAACGGAAGAACAACAGGGTTTGATGTTCAAAGATGATACCTAAATCGCTTGAAGGAGTTGAATGCAGACCGGCAGTCTCAATCTTGAATCCCATACGCGTAAGCGATTCTGGGTTCATAGACATTGTGCCGAAACGAGCCATTACAGGGAGTTGAATGAACTTGATTTGTGCATCAAAGACTTTTGGCACCTTGTCTTTGTAACGAGACCTCATGCGGTCCAGGACTTTCGCAGTCTTGGCAGTTGCTGCCGACTCACGTTGGTCACGACGAACACTACGCATGTCCGCTTCGCTTTCATCTTCGGGATTTTCTTGAAGATAGCCAAGCATGTCATTACAAAGAACATGGTCAGCACGCAGAGTTGATTCTACTTCTGCAATACGTTCCAATGCCTGTCGTACTTTGATCTTTCCACTGGAAATAAGTTCAGCAAGAGAAAGGCATACCGTGACGCTTTTCCTGACGGAATCACGCAGCTCCAGTATGTTGGGATAGGACTTGTATACATTACTTTTTATATTGACCAGCACGGGGTTGAGTTTATCGCGTGGAGCTGTGAGGGTTTCGATAAACCGATTGCGGCGAGTTTCCTTACCATTACGCAATTTTGCAACATCATTAAGAACAACGTCGAGCATTTCCTTTAGATCAGAAATTGGTTGTTTCATTCTTGGTCCTAAACTTTTAAAAGTGAGGGCTTGACCGCCCTAGCGACTGCACAGATATAAATTACCATGTGCAGATCGAATATAATGCAAAGACAACAATTGGGGCTCTGATATTACCTGTGTAAAACTGACTGATTATGCACTCCTTAGGTTATAAGAAGAATCTCATTGTATCAGAAACGGCGGTATTTTTCAACCGCGTTTCGTCCACAGATTTGTTTTATATATTTACAGATTTATCTGAGACTTAGCTCCACCAATAAACAGAGAGTGTGACACACGTCACAAACTCACAGCCATCTTGTCATCAGGACTTTTCACGTACTGTTTGACACGACGTTCGGTATCGGCAGCAGCATACGGACCTGGGTCTTTCAGTCCACCCTGATAGCCTTTGATTTCTGCTTTCAGCTCTTTGACTTTTTGTGCCAAGGCAGCACGCTCAAGTTTGGCCAGCTTACGCACCTGACGGTCGAGAATGATCTTGGCGTTTTCAACAGGAATCTTACATGCCTTGGCCAGGGCTTTGTCTGGGTCTTCTGCCACCAGCACTTTAGGCAGCGCAGCCAACAACTGTTTCATGTTGTCAACGGCCCACAGATAAACTTCATTGAGGTGCAACTGCTTTTGTGCCTTCTCAATTTTGTTCTTCAACATGCGCACTTCAAGTTTGATGCGATAGCTAATCCACGCTTTGAAGTACTGGACGTAATCGAGGTACTTAAACGAGTTTGGCTTGTCAGCTTGACGCACCGTTACGCCCAGCGTGTAGTTGATGCTGCTGGTGATCTCACGCTGAATCGTTTTGGCAATATCGTAGAAGGCATCTTCTGAGCAACGGAGTTTGAACTCAAACGCTGCACCGTGTGCGCCTGCATTCTTGTTCTTTTTACCGCTGGCGTTTGACGCACTAACAACACCCGACATTTCTGAAATCTTTTCCAGCTTCTTGGTGATTGTGTCCGTCTTGCTGAACCCACCAGGCACATACGTCTGCACGGTGATGATTCGGTTCTTTTCGTCCAGCTTGAGCAGTGGCTGATAGGTTACTTTGCCCTTGCCTGTGCTAATCAGTTGCAGGAACTCGGCGTCACTTGAAACGTCTTCGCAGCCAAACTCGTGGCGCACTTCAAGCACTTTAGCCAGCTTCTTGGCGTCATACTCTTTGCCGTTCAGCATATCGATAATGACTTTGCTGACAGAGGTAAAGCTAAAGCTCGGGTTACCACACTTCACGCCATATGCTGGTGGAGGTGTACCGCCGTTGAACAGCATGTATGGCAGCAAGGCAGGCAAGTACAGTGGCAGCTTCATATCGTTTGAGAAGTTGTCCACCATCGGCGTAACTTCAAGATAGTCATTGTCCAGCAGGAACAGGCCTGTGAATTTTGACATCTTGGCTTCTGTATAACGCATGGCTGCCGCTGGTGTCACAGGGTCGCCCCAGTTACCTTGACCGGCTACTGCTGGTGGTACTGTGTTTGCGATTGTGGTCATTGCCCCATAACAGGCTGCATCGCCGTGTGGGTGATACTTACCGAGTGCGTCACCTACAGTACGTGCTGACTTCTTGAACGCGCCGCCAGGACGTAAGCCCAAGTCACTGAGTGCCCACAAGATAGCACGATGCACAGGCTTGAGACCGTCACGGAAGTCTGCGATAGCTCGGTCTTCAACAACGTATGAGCCGTACACTTTCAAAGCGCGTGCTGTGTAGTCACTCAGACCTTCATCACGAATCAATGACTGGTCTTGGTCTTTCATCATGTACATCGATTTGACTGGCTCAGCTACGTCGGTACGATCTGTTGCTTTGGACTTCTTTTTCTTTTTGACGGAAGAGAGTTCAACGGCTGCGCTAGTCGCTACTTCCTTCGACTTCGACTTTTTGATTTTGATTGGCTTTGCTGCTTTGGCCATGAGTTAGTCTCTTACAAATAAGTTTCGATTCAGTCCAGAGTGATTGAGAGGTGTTTGATGTTAGCACCTTTAAGATCACTAAGGTCTTTGCGTGAAATCTGCTGGACGTTTGGATAAGGCATACGCGTAACACCACGTACCCAGCCATCGCCGTGAGTTACGACAGTCACACCCACAGGCGCAGGCGACTGAAAACTTGCTTCTGTCTCAGGCAGTGACTTGAAGTGTCGCTGGAATTTATTCATCGGAATTTCCTTTTGCTAAGGCATCAAGCGCCGCACGCATCTTAGGACTCAGAACTAACGTTACAGGTGTCTGGATACCATTAGCAGCGATGTGCAAGCACTTAACCTGCACAGGCCCTGTTGTCTCTTTACAAGAAAAAGGACGCACTACCTGTGATCGTTCGATCTCTTCCATAGACTTGAAACAGTCCGAAGTCTCAGTAGGCAGGAACTCGATACGTGCGTCAGGTGGTATATCAAAAGTTTTCACTTTGAACCTCCAGGGATACGAGTAAAGCCAGAGCCATAGTTAAGCACCAGGTCACGATGCTTTGCACGCTGACGCAGCTTGCGCTGACACGCGCTCATCTTCTGATTTTCTTCCGCACTCGTCGCAGTCTGAACAACAGGATAATCAAACAGCGGCACGGGCCAGTGCTCAGTGCCCGCAACTACAGGAAAGATAAGTAGCTGCTTTGGTGGTTGATTGATTTTCTTACCTGTGAACTTATGCATCATTGCCTCCCAAGCTATCAACAAATACCTGTGACTCAAGCACGCCACGACGCAGCATAGCACGACGCAGATTGCGCACAATGCGCTGACCTTCTTCCTTAGTAATGCCGTGCTTACGCAAACCCTCACGCATTTGCGCTACACGTTCTGCGGTGAACGTTGGTTCATGATCAATGCTCATTACTTGTTCTCCTTGAACTCGAGGTTACCGGGATTGTAGTTGAAGGCAAAGAAACGATCTTTGTCGTGCTGACGCTGTTTGCCACTCGTTGCGTTGATGCGTGCCTTGTCCTCTTCTGAGATAACGAGATTGGCAACAGCACAACATGGAGTAAACTCCAGTATCCAGTGCTTGGGTCCCGGCACACCTGGGAAGATGCCAAACAGAACGGCATCCTCAGGCATTCCAGGTATCGGGTGTTTCGCAGTTTTGATTCTTGGTAGTGCATTGCGTTGTGCTTTCATTATAGTGTTCCTTACACGGTTACTGATTCGTTCAAGCCCAGCAAACGACGACGATGCACGGCATCTTCTGCTAACACACCACGGAAGAAACGCTCTTGCTCCACGTTCTCAAACGGGTTAACGCGAATCAGGCGACGAGTCTTGGGATTGAATGCGATTGCTTCCAGAGTTGCAGGTTCAACTTCACCCCAACCTTTCGCACGAACAATCTCACGATCTTTTACAGCAGCAGGCGCTTTAGCTCGACACTCTTCGAATGTCATGCCGCCATAGTTTACGCCCTTGTGAATCACGTTATACAACGTACTATCGATAATCCACACACGGCCTTCACGCAACAAGTCAGGCAGCAAGCGATAGATAACGCCGAGGAACAGTGTTGCAATGTGGAAGCCATCAGGGTCGGCATCCATCAAGAACATCAAGTTGCCAATACGCAGCTTGTCTGTTTTGAGTATCGGGTTCTCTGCTTTCGGGTCTAACGTTTTCAGGTCAGCACCAATAGAAATCAACATGCCCTGAACTTCTTTGTGCCGCAACACTTCTGCCAAGCTGGCTTTCAGACCGTTGAGAGGTTTACCGCCGGCCAGCATCACTTCCTGATAATCAGGGTTGCGTGCGTGTTTAGCTGTACCACCAGCAGAATCCCCTTCCACCACGACAAGCTCACGCTCATGAGGCTTGCAACGGTTCGCTGTAATCAGGTCAGCAGGCAAGGCGTTACCCTTCAGCTTTTTCTTTGTGTCAGCCATAGACTTAACAACGGCACTGAGTTCTTCACGGCCCTTGTTCATTGCTTCGGCACGCTTGATGATCGTGGACGCAACCTTCTTGTTGTCCTTGAAGTATTGCATCAACTGGTCTTTCAGCATTTCGTAAACGTCTTTCTCTACGCGGCTGGCCAGCTTGTCTTTAACCTGAGAGGTGTAGCTTGCACCGTGCATACGCCAGTCAAACATACCCGTCAGGCCAATCAGCAAATCTTCCTGTTTGAAACTCTGCTTTTTCTTGCCTTTGCCCTTCGGCTCTTTCATGTGAGGCTTGATGGCATCGAACAAGGCATCACGGAAGCCCAGCACATGCCAGCCACCGTCAACTGTTGGACTTGCGTTGACAAAGCTGAGGAAGTTGTCAGCGTCAACGTGGTCGGTCCATGCAAGCGCCGCAGTCACGTAATCGTTTTTGAACACAAACGGTTTGCCCACCATGCTGATCTCACGCTCAGCACACATGGTCTTGACAACATACGTCAGGTCTTTTTTGTTGTGGAACGTGAACTCTTTGCGCTTGCCTTTCTTGATCAGAGTCAGGTGAATCTCAAACCCTGGGTTAAGCATTGACATGTTACGCAGCCACTGCCCGATACGAGCCGGGTCTGGAGCAGCGAGACGAAAACCTTTCGGCAGCTTTTTACCACGCTTGGCATCAGCACTAACGATCTCTTGGTCCAGTGACCAAGCAACAACAGTACCATACTTGCTGTGCTTCTTCTCACGCAGCAGGCTCATCACATCTTTGTCGATGGACTTTACTTTCTTCGGGTCTTTGCCGCTCTTGGCTTCACCCTTCTGCCACATCTGATAAGCACAACCGCCGTTGTACATTGACCACACACGCAACTGACTTGAGATTGCGTTGAGTGCTGCAACACCTACGCCGTGAGTACCGGCAGATGTTTTGTACGCTTGGTCGTTGAACTTGCCACCAGCGTGAACGCGACTGAATGCTGCGGTCATTACCGTTTCTTTGGTACCGTCCTTCAGCTTTTTAAAATCTGTAGGAATACCACCAGCCATATCTGCTACGATGTTGAGGTCGTTGTCATAGTCGATAACAACCTCCATGACTTTACAACGTCCAGCCATCAGTTCATCATACACGTTGTCCACAGGTTCTTTCACAGCGCGATACGCCATGTCCGCACCTTGCTCACCCATGTACATGCCAGGATTCAGGCGGATGCCGTCAAGTCCTTCCGCAATGACAAAGCCTTCTTGGCTGCCACCGTTGTCTTTCTTTTTAGTTGGCTTTGCTGCTTTAGCCATGTTGATGCTCCGAAGTAGTCAATCAGAATAGTCTGATCATTATATCACAGTCTGCTACTCAGAACTATCTGGGTTTTGACCAGAGATTTGCTGATTCACAGAATCTTGATATAACTGATAAGCGTCCTCATCACTTGTGATAGGGAATGCAAGGGACATGCCGCTGGCTACCCAATCACGGATGCGTTGCTGCAACTGACCGTAAGCGACAAGCGCGTCAGGGTCTAGCGATGCAAGCAGGTTGACCTCGATGTTGGATTGTTTGTTGAGCAGCTTGGTCTCTACACCGTCTTGAGCCACGTCAAAATAAACAACACAATAAACAGTGTCACTGATATTTACAGTCCTGTGCATCGCCTGTTGGAGCGTCTTCTGCAAATTACCATAGTCAGCAAACATCTGTCCGATACTACGCTCTGCCTGCGGAAGAATTGCCAATTCGATTTCAGAGTGCGCGTTGTCCATCAGTTGATCAGTAACGGCACGGCTGGCGCGCTGTGCAAGTTTATCACGACACACTGCCAGCCAGTTCTCCAACGCAGCATCAGGCAGCATACCAACACCGACACGCGATACGTTAGGACAACGACGAGCCGTGCTGGTGATTGAGTGGTGCTGCACAAGATAGCGAGTAACACCATCTTCGTATTCAATGCGTGTCATCATGGGTTGACTGCGGCAGTGCGGGCAACAGTTCTCAGCTTTGCGAGAATCTTCCCATTCGATCTGTGTGCGCTTAGTCATTGCGAAGGTCCTCGCACGTCTCACAGTCACAACTGATACCGTGATGAGGCGTCGTGGTGATTGCCCCATGTGTGGCTTTATCGTCAGCCCACAGCAGGTCATGCATATCTTTGTTTGATTCTAGTTTGAAGTGACTGAGAGCACGGGTCAATGTAACGCGTGCGCTGTGGTCCATGATGACGACGTTGAACGCTTCAATGCAGGCGTTTTGACCTTCGATGAATGTGACTTTATTGCGAAGGTGATCCAGACCTTCAACGGTATTTATATCTTGACTGATTTGCGGGCATTTGCCTTCGAGGATATCAGTGATAAAGCAGGTACCGATATCGCGTGCGGCTGATTCTGAGACAGGGATACCGCCAAACACATCGTGACTTTTCAGCGTATCAAGAGCGCGTGCCAATGCGGCAGCGTGGGAGAATTTGAGGGCAAGTAACGTACGGAAGTTTGAGGACATACAGTGAATCCTAAGCGGTAAAAAATTCTGTCAGAATGCAAAATGGGTCAACGCGTTTGGCGTCAACCCATTCTGTGTTTGCTTATGCACCGCAATGCACTAGCCGATCAGCGCAATTAAACTTCGAAGTCGAAATCGTCTTCTTTAGATTTTTTCGCTTTGCCGCCTTTAGCAGCTTTATCGGCCTTCACTTTTTTACCAGCTTTTTCTGCTTTAGCAGGCTTGGCAGATTTTTCAGCTTTAGCGGCTTTGTCTTTCTTACCGGCTTTAGCAGGCTTTTCAGCTTTGTCTGCTTTTGCTTTCTTGCCAGCTTTTTCAGCTTTGGCAGGCTTAGCGGCTTTCTCAGCTTTAGCAGCCTTTTCTTTCTTGGCAGGCTTTTCAGCTTTTGCTGCTTTGTCTTTCTTAGCAGCTTTAGGAGCTTTCTCTGCTTTCGCAGCTTTGGCTGGTTTAGCAGCAGGCGCAGCAGCACCGCTCAGTTCAGCGATCTGGGCTTCGATGCCAGCGCGCTGTGAAGCCAGGTTTTCGATTTCTTTGGTAGTCGCAGTGACGGTCTTGGTCAGCGCAGACTCAGATTTGGCGATGGCTTTCAGGTTCTTGTTCAGGCCAGCAATAACTTTCTTAGACATAATTCTTCTCCAGAATTTTGGTGTGCGCTGTTGCGCGAGTTAAAAACAAAAAGTATTCAGGGTTTCGTTTCCTGTAGACGTACATTATCATCTGCAATGCACGCCTACAAGATTTTTCAAACTTTTTTCAAACTTTTTTGCTGGGCTAGTTACTCACATCGTGACATACTAGCCGCGCCGCAGATCAGGACTTATTCGTCGTCTTCGTCTTCGTCTTCATCATCGAAGTCTTCGTCTTCGTCTTCTTCGTCCTCATCTTCGTCTTCTTCGTCTTCCTCTTCTTCGTCGTCGCCGCCGAAGTGAGCTTCACAAAGTTCACGGAGTTCGTCTTCGTCCATCTTTTTAGCTTTCTTGGCAGGCGCCAGCTTGTGTTCCAGGACCAGAGCTAACAACTCTTCTTCGTCGAGGTTGTCGAGGTCAACGCCTTCTTCGTCGTCCTCGTCTTCGTCTTCGTCCTCTTCGTCTTCGTCTTCGTCCTCTTCGTCTTCTTCTTCGTCTTCCTCTTCTTCTTCGTCGTCCTCTTCTTCTTCTTCGTCTTCGTCCTCAGACTCGACGCCCATCGCTTCGTTCAGGAGCTCCAGCAGCTCATCTGCGTCCAGCGCCTTAGCTTTCTTGGCGGTAGACAGTTTAGCTTTGACCACGGCAGCACGCAGGTCATCTTCGCTTACGCCTGTCAGGTCGATTTCTTCTTCTTCCTTGACCGCAGCAACGATCTGCTCAACAGTTGCAACTTTAGCTTTCTTGCCTTTACCGCCTTTGGCAGCTTTCTCTGCTTTAGCAGATACCTTGCCACCAGCAATCGTCAGGCCGGCTTCGGTCAACAGGGCAGCGATTTCTTTATCGCTTGCATGTTCAACGAACACGCCCAGCAGTTTAGCCATAACGATAGTTGCGGAGTTTGCTTTAGTAGCTTTTGCCATGATTACTTTTTCCTATTGTAGAATCGATGTTGATTCGAATAAAGTTTACAGATTAGGTTTAACTAGAGCGCCAAACAATTCAGCGCTCTTGACGAATACAGTTTACAGTATTTACTGACTACGATTAAAAATCTTCGTCAGATTTTACTTTTTTGACTTTGCAGCCTTAGCTGGTTTGCCTGCTTTAGCAGCCTTGTCAGCTTTCTTGCCTTTGGTCGGCGCTGCGATGTTGTACTTCTTGGCAGCGGCAGATTCGTTGACAGACATTGACACAGACACGCCAGCAACTGCGGTGTTGATAACGGTGACTTCTTTAGAGTCAAAGTCAGTTGCCAGAATCTGGCTGCCTTTAACTTGAACTGCCTGGCCTTTCAGAATGCGAACTGGCACGTTGCCGATCACAGTGATTGAGCCGTGAGTACCAACATCACCAACGCGCTCGATAACCTGCGACAGTGGGAAAGTAGACAGCACCTGTGCGCTTGAACCGTGACCGCGTTTGTGACGAATGGTAACGCTGTCAGAAGTCAGCTCGGTGATAAAGCCTGGCACTTCGTGAACTTGTACGGCGCTGATAACAATGTCATGCGGCATTGCGTTTGATTTTGCCAGAGAGGTTGCAATGCTGCCCAGCTTTTTGCTCAGACGGTCGGTACGAGTTGGTGCAGAAACAGCGGTGGACTTTGACATGAAAACTCCAGATTAATAATAGATGGCGTATGCCGGTTTGTTCTAATAACGTTTACAGAATTACTGTGTGTTATTCGAGACTGATAGGAATTTCAAAAGAAATATCTTCGATGAAACTCACTGTGATTTCTTTTACAGATTCAAGCAGCGCGTGCTCATGCTGTTCGCGATCAATTGTGTGGTCGCTGGCGGTAGCATGTACAAAGTCTTTCAGCACATCTGGACAGGCGATACGCTGAAGGTACTGTTGCACCAACTGCTCCGTCTGATTGACCTCAACAATCGACTGGCGGAAGTCAAACAATTCTTGAACTGCGTCCAGCTCCAGAATTGATGCCTGATTGTTCTCGACATAATTACTAACATCAGCGAGTAACTGGTCGGAATCGAAAGCAGTGCGCGTTGTTGTGCAATATGCTTTTACAATTTCTTGCAGACCATCAGGGAGTTCAATCTGGTCAGCACCCTGCAGGTTAGAATTGAGAACCAACCCCTGCAAGCGAGTCAGACCGCGTTGTGTGAATGCTCGATGAATACACGCAAGCATCAGGCGATGTTTAAGCCACTGTGCTGCGTTGATAGTCACGAGGTGCATAATGAAATCAGCATTGCCTAGTGGGCGACCGCGTTCTGCTTCAAGCTCACGCTCACTGCGTTCCAGACTGGTACGCGTTTCGTTGTGCTGGCGTTGGAGTTCAAGCGTTGTCTCAGTGAACATAGTTCGCTGTGATTGAATTTCGGCACGGGTCTTTTGTACCGTTTCAACCAAATCAGCGTTGATACGTTTTTGAGAACGGAACTGGGCACCAAGCGTAACCATTTCAACAGCACGCGCACCAAGCTCTTCCTGCAAGGACTCGGCTGCGATTTGTTCGCTGCGAATCTTTGCTTCCAAGCCTGCGATGTGCTGGGCTATCGCTTCACCACTATTCTTTTGGTCGGACATTGTATTCTCCGAAAGATGAGGGCGCAACTTGCGCTACGCCCTACATTAACAGATTTATTCGTCGTCGCCTTCGTCTTCATCATCTTCGTCCAAGTCGTCAGACTCGAAGCAAGGAATCAGCAGAGTCAGGTCACCGCCGTTCTCAAACGTTTTAGCTGCATAGCCTGAGGACAACACTTCCAGCGGCAGACGCTCTGGATTATCCAGGCTTGCTGCGATTTCCAGCACGTCTTCGTTGTCTTCAAACACGGCGCAATCAGCAGAAGAATAGGTGAACACTTCTTCGTAGTTGCTACGCAGGTAGTCAACAACATCAAACAGGGTGCTGTCAGCAGCCAAGCTACCGCTGCTCATGGTGAATGCAACGTAGGTATTGATCTTGCTGTTTTCTGCCAGCAGCGCTTTGACCGAGTTGACAGCAGCGTCAATCAACTGAGGCAGCTTTTTACCACTGACTGACCACACGCCAGGCAGAGCAACGTTGAGCACGCCCAGACACAGGACTGAGTTACGCTCTTCGATGGTTACAGGACGAACGTTGATGCTACCGTTAACAAACGTGTGGATTGCCATGTCGTGACCGACAAAGTCTTTCCAGTAGCTTGGGTCAATGTCATCATCTTCCAGCAGTTCATCATCGATGAAGTCACCGACTTTCAGACCGACTTCACGTGGGTCTTCGCCATCTTCGATCAGGCCCTGATACAGGGTGCCGTCAACTTCTGACGCAAACAGGTCGTTGAGCTTTTCGCTGTAGTCCTGCACGTTGAAGGTGCTCTGGTCCACCAGGAAGCGAGGCTGTGCGCTGCGCTCCATGATTTCGATCAGAGTAGCTGCCGGCTGGTACATGCTGCCGCGTGCTTTTTCGGAATCGCGCGGGTTGTTGAACGGGAAGCGATAGTTCAGGCCGTCAACGTCTGCCAGTTCTTCGCTGTCTTCAAACGTTGAACGGTCAGTCAGCGTGAAGTTGATGATCAGCGACTGTGGCATATCGAGAGCCATCAGACGACCAGCAGGAGTGATTTCACTTGGCGTCAGGAACTTAGCACCGTCGTCCAGCGTAATGCCCAGAGGGTTTGCGCCAGTGTTAACGTTCGCTTCACCAGCAGCCGCTACGATTTGCTCACCGATAGATTCGAAATCTGAATCGTCGCCTTCGGTGCCGTCATCAACTTCTTCGCCATCTGGATCAACTTCGCTGTCAGATGAGAAGTACGCCATCAGGAATGCAGCCAGCACATCTTGATAGGTAACGTCAGATACGTCGTTAGCGTTCAGGCCGTAGGTCAGCGCTGCGTTATACAGGTTGGTGCCGTGCTCTGGCTCAGAGCCAGAAGTTTCGATCAGCTCGATGAGTTCAGCACGCTCGGTGCCTGTGTCGTACGGTACGCCAATCAGATCGAGAATGGTGGTCAGGTCTTCGTCTTCTGCAACAGCCAGCAGGACAGCGATTTCTGATTCACCTTCATCAGCTTCTTCTTCCTGCTCATGCGTGTCCAGACCATTTTCTGCCTGCTTAACGCGGAACAGCTTCATTACCTGAATGGTGCTCAGGCCTTCGGTAGAAACGCCCAGTGCTTCCAGCGCGTCGATGCGTTGCTGCGCATCAAGCTGCGCGCCGTCGTAGTCGAAAGCGTCGAGAGGATCTTCAAACGTTAAGGACTCGTCTTCTTCCTCTTCGTCTTCTTCTGACTCTTCGGAGTCTTCATCGTCGAGGTCTTCTTCGTCCTCGTCTTCGTCCGACTCTTCCTCGGTTTCTTCGTCAGCGTCCAGCCACGCTTCAAACACAGAGTCATCAGCGCCGCGTGCCTGCAGGCCTGGGATCAGAGTTTCAGACAGCAGTTCAACCAGACCGGCAACATCAAGATCACGGTCCTTGATGTTGTTCAGAATTTTTTCAGTCAGACTTGCTTCGGTGTCCAACTTCATGCACTGGCCGCCCAGAATGATGATAACGCGTTTCAGGTTAGCGCGATCATACTGTGCTTCGTCCAGCAGGTCAGCAAAGATATCAACAGCAGATTCTTCGGCTGCTTCTTCGCCGTCTTCTTCTTCTTCTTCGCCATCGGTGTCAGCTTCTTCGCCTTCACCATCTTCGTCTTCTTCGCCAGCTTCGAGGAACTTCTCTTGCTCGGAGGCAAAAGTTTCTTCGATGGCTTCATCTTCCCAATCGGTCAGATCATAGCCCAGCGCCAGCAGCGCTTCTGTTTTGTTTTCCAGAGTGATCTGGTCAGCTTGATATGCCAGCCAGTCGCGGCCCGTGATTTCAGGCTCGTCTAACTGCTCGTCGTCGAGGTCAACTGCTTCAACGTCTGGTGCTTTAATGTTTTGTGGTGCCACGGTTTGTTCTCCATTAACGGAATTTGAAAAGGTTACTAACTGTCCCTGCATGTTCTGAATTACAAAGGCGCGCTTAGCACCTTCGGCCAGCACAAAGTTATTTGCGCCAGGCAGAGTACGCCAGTTGATTACAGGCTGCTCCAGTTCTTCGTCGCTGATATCAGCAACGCTTACTGTGGCGTGCTGGCTACGCAGGATTTCAAACTGATTCTCGATCTCACGAACTACATTTACAGCTTGTTTGTTCTCGATCAGGAAGATTGCAAAAATACCTGCTTTCGCAATCGTGTCGTTGAGATCGCCTTCGCCTGCAACGTCAAACAATGCGTGACTCAGCTTGCTGCGCATTTCGTTGACAGTCATATTTACAGAATAGCGAACAATCCGTGAGGCGTAACTGTTTTCCAGAGTTTGTACGCTGATAATCTCAGCACGCACACCAGACGCTGGTTGGAAGATTTCCCAAGCACTGTGCGGACCGCGATTAGACTGGCTGACGTGCTCCAGCAGATTGACCAGACGGTCATGAGACTTGACGCCTGCAAAGTTGAACACTTGCAGGTTGCCTTCACTGTCCAGTGACTGCACATCGTCCGTGTTGCTGGTCGGGGATAAGACTACGATGATATCGCACTTCTCACCACCAGCATTCGCTAAGCGTTGAGCGTCTGCGCTGCGCTGTTGTTCCTCAACGCCAAAACGCTGTGCTCCGCTTTCATTAGTATCGGTCATTTGTATCTCCTCAGATAAACAGTTAAAGTGACCAGCAACGTCCTTTCGGACCATCGATGTAAGTCATTTCAGAATCCCGTGTGGCTGCATTCGATAATGTTTCGAATCCCCAACCACCGAGTATAGTTTCAGTGCGCTCCAGAGTATTCTTGACTCCAAGATACTGGTCGCGGTTAACAATGGTGCCTGCATCAATCGCACAGAAGTGGGCGGATGCTACAGGTCCATTACGTTCAAGCTCACGAGCCGCTTGCTTTTCGAGTTTGTCCAGCTGGCCTAATGCATCACGGCGTTGCTGGAAATACTCACGAGCCTCTTGAAGACGTTTTGCCTGCTTGGCTGTGAGGTCATCACGGTGCTCATACTTGGCAACAGTCTCACGCATAACTTCGTGGTGCTCACGATCAATCATGCGATACTTTGAGGCTTGACGCAGTTCCTTGCTTTGCAGTTCTTCGTACTGGTCCAGCAGCACTGTGTAGTCATCAATGTCCAAGTTGCGACACATGCGCATCATACGCACGGCCTTCTCACCTGGCCAGTAGACAACACCCATGACCATTGCGTACATGCTGCGTCCTGCCAGCGCTTTAGACTTGAATGTCTTGGGCGCCTTGAACTCTTTACGCAATGCTGTTTGTGCAAATGGAACGGGATACCCAAGAGCGCTGATCATGAACGCGTCTACCAGCGTGAACTCTTTCTCAGCCACGTTGCTGTTAGCGTAGATCAACACAACAGGTATCCCGTCGGGTACGGCAAGACGCTGCTTGAAGCCATTCTCTTTCAGACGAATGAAGCGCTGCATCTTTAACAACTGCGCGATGTACTCGGCTGGAGGCAGATACTGCCAGTTGTTGAGACTGCGACGAACCTTGCGCTGATACTCTACCACCATCTTGCGAATACCTGTCAAGGCTTCACCGTTAGGGTCAGTCTTGGGGTCATACTCGCGGATGTACTGTGCAACGTCACGCTGCTTGGGAACGCCCATGCCTAGGTCGAACAAGGCAGCCAGTTGCGTACACGGAAGTCCCAAGTTGCCATTACGAATGGCGCGGAACAAACGCATAACAGTTGTGGTACGAATACGCGGAAGAATCGGCGTAGTAATCTGCGATGGACGATTATACTTGATAATGCTGTGACGCACCTTAAGCGCGTGAAGTGAGTTCTCAATATACTTCGGCACCGCACCATCAATCAATCGCCAGCCCACCAGATTAAGGAACGTTTGATGTTCCTCTGGTGAAAACAGTTCTTTATAAAACATTGCCACCCTCTGCATCGGTTTTGGCGTCACGTACAAACTTGCGTCCGTCGTCGCTGTCAGCTTCAACCCTTTCAAATAGGCTCTTAACCGTTTGGCGCAGTCTCGCGTCCTTGCAGACATGTTCCCACGGAATTGCACACACTTCATCAGAAGCATAATCAGAAGCAGACGTGTGCGGGATAATTAGTAATCCCAGACGAATTTTGTTGGTTCTACAATACTCGTTTACGTCTTTTACAGTTTTATGCAAGAGTTGCTTGTTTGCAGGTGTATCTTGCTCAGTGTCAGTGACGTTGGTAAGCCAGTGATAGTTCGCCATGTTGAGCATCATGGTTTGGCTCATGAGAGTAACTTGAGTGCCGATGGTACCGAGAATCATGTTAGCAACGTTGGCTACCTTGTGTCTCGTTTCCTCGGGGCGCATTGGACTACGGCTTATCTTAACTTTGCTTGGCTTCATTTTGAATGCTCCAGCGATTTACCGCGCATCTGGTAGGACAGCCAGATTTGTTTTACAATCTCTGACCAGTCCTGCTCGGTGATACTCTTACCGTAGTGGTGTTTGTACGACACATAAAACTGATCACGTGGAGTACGCGAGCCACCTTTACGAGACACAAACAGTGCTGCAAGTGGAAGACGATTAGCTTTTGCGTCCATCTTGATTGATGCATCAAGAATAGCCCACAGTGCTTCTGCTTGGTCATCGTCAACTTTATCGAACTGCATACCAAACAGCACAGGACTCAAGTCATTCCAGTAAACATACATGCCCTGACAAGCCGCAAGAGTCAGGCGGCTGTACAGTTGAGCGAAGATACCACTGACCAGAACATCGTTGTGTTTTAGTTTCATACGGCCACATCCAGTTCATCGGCAGGCGCCAGAGTGAACTTGGCTTGTCCGCCATTCTGATTGAGAAGCGCGTGGGCAAACAGTCGCTCACCACCTTCTTTCTTGGTGTAGGCGAACACACTTGAAACAGCATCGATTGCCAACAGCACCAGCTTGTCACCGTAGTCATCAATAACACACAGACCCGGCTTAACATCTTTGTGTGACTTGAGACCCAGCACAGTGCTCCAGAACTCACGCACTGCTTTTACTTTTTTCTTGTGCTGGGCGACGTGCTTTGCGCCAGGCGGCACCAGCTTTGTTTTCAGGCTCTTGGTCAACTGACGAACCTGCTTGGCAGAGCAGTAGCTCGGCTCACTTGCCTTGAGTGCTTTGCCTTTCTTTTTATCGGCAGGCTCAGCACGCTGCGGCAGCACCAACGTCAGGCCACCAAAGTGCTTGTCAACGGACGTCGCGTAAAACTCAGCGTCGAGGCCCAGAGAGGTCAGCACTTGTTCTGCCTGTTTGTTGTTGAGCTTGATCTGACCGTCGCTGATAAGCCGCTTCAACTCGCGTGGCATTTGCTTGATAACAGAGGTATCAGCTTGCTTGCGATCACGCTTGCGTGTGGCTGTCTGCGACTTCTTATCAAGCATGTCCACTTCAATGCCCTCAGCTTGCGCTGCTTTGCGTGAACGCTTAGCGCTGGGCTTCTTCTCAGCTTTTGCTGTCGCGTCTTTCAGGGCACGCTTAGTCACGCGCTTTGCGATATCATCAGCCATGTGACGTGTTGCCTTACGCGCTGTTGTAGCAGTCTCAGGCTCAACAAACACCAAGCGATCGAGGTCAACACTGATATCGTTAACGAACTCATGGTCACCGGCAGCCAGTGCGCGTTGCTGCTTCTTGTTCAGCTTGTGTGCGATGCCGCCAACGAGAACAAACTCGCCTTTGTCCAGTGGCTCAGCCAGCTCACGCAGAGTCTTGCCTGCCTGCACGATACGTGCCTTGTGAATCTGACCGCCTTTCGCGTCAGTGCCATAACCGTTGGCGTTGATTTTGTTGATGAACGTTTTAGTGCCGTCAGCACGAACAACACGGGCATACAAGAGGTTGGTGTTGGTCGCTTGGATTGATTTAGCCTTCGCCATATCGTAAGTCTCCAGAATATGAGATGAGTTAAGCGCCCGCTGGGGGCGCTAGAGTTTTAATTAGTTAGCCAGAAGTTCGCGCAAGTCTTCTTCGGTCATCTTCGCAGCGGCGCGTGGTTTAGCCAGACCCAGCTCAGTTACTTTGTCCACCAGCTCGTCGTGGCTCAGGTCAGAGAAGTCTTCGGTGTCGTCGTCAGAGAAATCGAAGTCATCATCACCATCTTCTTCTTCTTCCTCTTCTTCGCCTTCTTCGTCTTCTGCGTCATCATCAGCAGGCTCAGCACCATCGACAACAGCGGCGAAATCGGTCAGCGTGTCTACGTCAGACTTTTTGTAGATCATCAGGTCCATATCTTCGTCTTCCACGTCGATAACTACCAGAGCGCCTTTGCTATTAAAGCCGACGTAAGCAAACGTTGTTTCGCCGTCAGACAACACCAGGCCTGGGACCAGCACGTCTGCGTCAACGCCCCACATATCAGCCATCTTCTGGTGATACTTAGCTGTTACGCTTTTGCTGATATCTGCCAAGTGCTCTTTGGTCACAGACACGTAGGTGAACTCATCCTCAGAGGCGCCGTTATCTTCGTCTTCCTCTTCTTCCTCTTCGTCCTCTTCTTCCTCTTCGTCTTCTGCTTCTTCGTCGTCCATCACCAGTTCATACTTAGAGAGGTTGACGCTAGTCACAGGACGGAACTTGTCAGTCTCTGGGCTGTAGAGGTACGCAGTGTCAGCGTCATCTTTCGACGGGCCGCAGTAAACGAACTGGGCTTCGTTGAGTGACAGCACGGTGCCTGGCAGGAACTCATCGACAGGCAGGCCAAACGCTTTCTTGATCGCTGTAGCAAGTTTCTTGCCGACAGTCTTACCGACTTTCTTAGCAGCACGCGCAATAACTGCGTCGTCCAGCTCTGCTTCGCTTTCAGCTTCTGGCTCAGGCTGCGGCATGGCGTATTCAATGCCCAGCGTTACGTGAATCATGTTCGGCTCAGCGAACTCTACGCTGTATTTCAGGTCAGCGTCATTTTCGATTGGCGTCACGCCGTCAGTGTTGAGCTTGAGCAGGTCGCTGTTCTGCACGGCTTCAAAAATACGCAGCGCCACGGCAGTCGCAAAGCCTTCATCAACGCTCTGAATCATAACTGGCGCAGCGGCGGCTGCTTTCTTGCGACGAACGCGAGTACGCGGCTCGTCAACTTCAACGGAGGCAGATTTTGAGCGGCGAGTGGTTTTGCCTTCGATGATACCTTTCGACAGCTTCCGGAAGTCAGCAGACTTTTCAGATTTAGACTTGCGGGTACGAGGCTCAGCAGACTTGCTGGTGCGTGCGGTTTTAGCAGGGGTCTTGGCTGGAGCCTTAGCTGCTTTGGTAGTTTTAGCAGTTGTCTTGGCTGCAGGTTTCAATTCAACATAACCTTCGCCGGTGTCGTTCAGGAGGGTCATCGACATTTTTTCGATTTCAGCAAAGCCAGAACCTTTTTTAACAACACAGCGAGTTGGGATACGCTTAGTGCCTTTGTCGTGCTGATAACCAGACGCAATTGCGTTTTCGATTTTAGCTTTGGTGCCGTCCAGCAGAGTGATAGTTTTGCCAACCAGGTTAGTAGAAGTTTCGATACGAGCCATGATAATACTCCTCAGTATTAGTATATGTAGTGTTGAGCACTGTTGCTCAACTGTTTATATGGTACGATAAAAGACGGTCAATCTCAACAGCTATTTTGACCACACTTTTGTACACAACACTGACTGGTCAATGCTGTCTAAAAAAGCGACTGCTTATCGCCACGCGTATCATCGGACATAACAGCGATAAGCAGTCAAAGTGGAACAATCATGGACTTAATACCTTTGTGAAGCGATCTCTCTCAGGGAACGCTTCAAAAAAGTGCCGGCACCCAACGCCTCTCTGTATCTTGGGGGATGTGGGTTAGCGCTGGGGCCAGCAAATCGCTTGCAGTTTATAATCGTGGCACCTGATGCGATGCCATCTTATGTGTCAGGATATTGTTGTGTTATTCTGTTTCGTCTTCGTCGTCAGACTTGAGGACATACTTCACGGATATGCGCGGCCAGTTGTTCGTTTGCTGCATTAAGAGAAACGCATACGCACCGCTATCAATCTTAAACATCAACCAGTCGCGTTGCAGCATTTCCAATTTCAATGCCTCAACGTAATCGTCCGGTAGATAACGATTGTGCCCAGACAGCTTCAAGATATTACGTTCTGTCAGTTGATAGCGTGTTCCAGACTTTTCCTTGCCTGAAAAGTAAGAGTCGGAGTTTTGGATTAATTGAGTTGCGACAGTGACCACTGAATTGATCATCACTTGTCCTCCTCTTCTTCTTCTTCCTCTTCTTCGTCGTCGCTCCAGCAGCCGTTGATATGGTCGTCAAAGTCTTGGGCTTCGATCTCTTCGTCGTCTTCTTCAAGAGAAGGCATCAGGCGTTCTGAGGTCAGAGCAACTGAGATAACTTTGTCGTTGTTTTTGTCGTGAAGATTTGCACGAACAACCTGTGTGCTGTCATCAGGCAGTCGGACGAAAATCCAATCAGGTGAATCGTGTTCAACGTATACCCACTGTCCGAACTCTGCGACGATCTCACTGTAGACCAGAACATCGTTAATCAGTGACGGGATTTTAGTGAATCGGGTATTCTTCAGGTTGTGCAGACTACGTTCCACCTGACGACGACTTACCTTGATGATACCGACAACAGCAGCTGGGTGATTCGCGTCACTGTCTTTTTTCCATGTACTGAGAATGGCGTGAACAAGATTGAACACACGTTCCTCATCACGAATCTTTGCAGCGCGTTCATACTTATCAGCACTGCGTAGAGGGCCAGCAGCTTTTGGTCCTCGCGATACTTTCTTCTTGGCTGCCTCGACACGTTCAGGAGAGTTCTTAGCAGCGCGGGCCTGAGCAAACTTGTCGTTAGGTTTGGCACGTAAAGTATTAGGCATATCGTATTTCCTTTGCGGTTTAATATGAGAGCGCAGTTGGTGAAAACCGCGTAAATCCAAAAGCGCTCAAAGGATATCGAATCCTTTCGCAAACGGCCTCAGACTTCAAAGCCGCTTGAAAAAGGAGCGTACCACCACAGGAATGTTGATGGCCGGTGGTACGCCCAAAGAGTTGTCTTTACAGCATGATTCCTCACGACTCATACTGCACGTCTATTATCTCACAATTAGCTACGTGATACAACGCGTCTTTTGTCCACGTTTTTGCTGATTCTAATCGCAGGTTAATATTCGTCTAAACGCTGTCACTGACAACGCTTAAAAGAATGGCCCAAACGACTGGGCCAAACGCTGCTTAGTTTCGCAGTTCGATACGCACCTGACGACCGTGCTGTACGCTCTCTACTTCACGGCGACGATGTGGAATGCACATCACGTCAAGTGTGAAACACAAGTCAGGCACAATGCTGCTCTGACTTGGTGGGATGTTTACTACCTGATGCTGTTTAAGCACCTTGATCATATCGTTAACCGTTCTCATTTTCGGAGTTTCCTCTGGCAGGATTTAAAATGTTAATAACTGTATTTTTCTGGGCGTGTCGGAATCTAAGTTCCTTAACACTTGGGTCTTCAATCAATCCCATGTACACAACGCGCAAGGCAGCAACAAACATCGCGCCCTGTTCATAGCTACTGATAACTTCCTGTTCAACAGCTTTGTCCATACCGTCGATGATAGCCAACGACAATTGCTTTTGGTGCTCGATGTTAATACCGTTGGCTTCAAATTCCGCATCATCAGGCAATGCGTTTGCCTGCATGGTTATGCTTACGATTTTATCGTCATGCGCGAAACGCACAGTGAGCGGGTGACCACCAAGAACTTCCGCAGTTGTCAGATACACGCGGGCTCCTGCAATTGCAATGTCGATTGGCGCTACTGGCTCGCTGGCCAGAATGTCCCGCACGTCCTGTACTGCGGTGTTGATTGCGATTGTTGATTCTTCATCAAAGCTGGTGGTAGTTGTTTCGCTCATTGTGTGTCTCCTCAGACAACTTATTGAGATAGCGCCTACACAGGCAGGCGCAGGTGATTTTACTTTTCAGAAATTTCAGTTTCGAACATGTCGAAGTTCTGTGGCATACACAGAATGGTAGGAGCTATCATGCGTCCTTTGACCAACTCACCAGAAGCAGGCTCGAATGCATCGACTTCGGTTCTTGAGTCAGGCAGTCGGAGGAAGATAACATAATCCAGATGATCGCCGTCAGTTATAATCCAACGACCTTTAATTTTCGAGTCTTCAACCATCATTGAACTTAGGCGGAAGTCGTTGAGCTGGTGCATCACCCAGCCGAGATTGTGGTACTCGGTGAATTTAGGAAACAAGTAGAGAGGCGCAAACACCACAGACTTTCTTTGTGCTTCTGCCAGCAGCAACATCTTTTTAAGGCTGGCTTCAAGATGGTACCAATCGTACGGGTCCGATTTACGCGCTTCGTGTTTCTGTTTGTCAGTCATTCGAGCCATGCTTCAATTCCTCAATTGAATTAAGTGAGAAAGCCGATTGCCCTCCCACATACATTCTATCAAAACACAGCCTGGTATTCAACTGCTATTTTGACCAGTGATTTGCTGCTTTTAGTCCCACAGCTTAACTGCATAGTCAGTGCTGATCCACAGCCACGGCTTGTCGGGCTTGTCTGTGATTTTCTCTGCCATCGCTTGCACGCACTCAGGCGCTACTTGAGAGAGGCGGACGTCGGTAATGAAGTTGTACTCTTCCCGGTTCTTGTGCTTTTCCAAGTGACGCTTGAACATGTCCAGCGCAGCAGGGCTTGGCAGGTAAACGTAGCCATCAAACTTCTGACCGCTCCAGCTACTCGACTCATAGACAACAGCCACCAGCACAACGTTTGGAACGGTCAGCATTTCAGGCTGAACAGGTGCCGGCGTAATCTTACGTGTTACTTTGTCCATCACAGGTTGTCCGTTTTGGTCGGTGCGAAACAGTTTTGAACGCGGGTCATAGTTACGCATAGTTCATCCTCGTGGTGATTGCAGTTATGGCTTGTGTCAGATTTTCATAAATAGCGAATTTCTTTTCGAAGCTGGGCTGGGTGTTGTCTGCGACCAAGAAGTTACCAAACAGCGGTAATTCATTTACCAGCAGGCTAAGTTTCTGATCGTTGCGGGAAAACTCTACCACAGGCACCGTACCATCGTATGCGATACTCACATCATTCACCAGGAGGCTACGCATACCACTCAGCATTTCGATGAACTCAACCAGCGCATGGCGTTGACGTTCGAGACTACGCTCTGAGGGTGGCGATATGGTTGAAGTGCCTGCTGTATGCTTCAAACTGTCGGCATAGAACTTGGGAAGATAGATACCATGTTCTCTTTCGAATCTCAGGTACAGTTCTATGCCGGGTAAGTTTATAGTTAAGCGACCTGTTCTGTGGTCATCACAAAGTTTTGACCAACTTGAATCTACAGAGGAAGTTCGCTCTACAGCTTCGTTTAATTCCTTCTGTGTCAGCTTTTCAAGCTCCGAGTGAGAGATCAATTGGTCACTTATATAAATCTCACGTCTGGCGGGACCTCGTGCGTACTTGCCTTGAACTTGCTGGTTCCTGTACTCGTATGCAATTCGACCATGACGCGTAATCGGTTGGTCTTGTGGTTGATTGTAGACAGTCAGGTCAATCTCGGCACGCTCATCAACAAATAGCAACGGCAATTCTGCGTTGATGTTTTGTGTTGTGTGGATGCGGCGAGTATGCATTGTCGCAACTGCAAGCTCTGGGCCAGTAGCAGCGCCTAGCAACAACACTGGCTGGCGACGAACAAATATGCCCTCATTCTCTCGGGCCAAAACACCAAGACTTATTTCTTTACCGTTTGACAGTTGGCAGGGAACGTAAATCACATTGCCTTCGTAGTTAGCACCTTCGATAAGTATTGCGCGAAGTTTATCGTCGTGCTCGGGAAGAGATACCACTTTCATATTAGTGTGCCTTTGGCAGGTCAGTTGTTTCGTCTGCCTCATCGAGGTCCATTTCGTGAGACGCAAAGTAATCGCGCATCTGACTTTCTTCTGCATCGGTCAGGCTGCCCAACAGTTCGGTCATGTAGTCTGCTTCGATACCAACAGAGGCAAAACTTGTAACCAGAACGTGCTGAAACTCTTCCTGAGTTTTGTCCTGTGCTTCACACATCGTTTCCAAGATGCCGATTGAATGCATCATTAAAATGGCAATCTGTACTTTGTGTGGCAGGTCTTTAAAGTCCATCGCTACTCTCCTTAAAAATTTCTCTTACACGCTGAGACACAACACAACGCAGTATTGCTTCCAGCAGTTGTTCACGGGCACGGCTGTACAGCTTCTCATCTTGCTTAAAGCCATACTCAGTCTCAACGTGCTCACCCCACGTTCTGTCTGCCGCCAGTTTGATAAGTTCCTTTGCTTTCTTGCGCAGGAGCTTACGCGGTTTGACTTTCATGTGGTAGGCGTGTTTCTCAGTCCACGACAGTTTGACTTCAAACGAGTTGGCAATCATTCCCTGATCACCAGACAGACGGAACGCGGCAGAATTACCTTCTAGGCCAAGAATGATATCAGCAACGTCGTCTTCGTCGTCAGTACAAGATCCCTTGAGCAAATGCTGTGTGATCGGTATGTTGGAGATAATTAATACTTGGAGCTTTTGGAGTTTTTCTTTCTTTGACATGCTTTGCCTCCTGGAGGACAAAAAGATCGTAGGTTGAATGACTGACTGTGAAGCCCAGATTGTGTTGGTTAGCAATCCGTTTCAGATGGCGACAAACGCGACGCAACATATATTGAAGTTCGGCCTCTGGCTTGGAGCCAATAGGTCGGATGTTAACAATGAACGCTACTTGGTGGCCGCGACTCGATACACCTGTCAGGGTACAACGAACCACATACGAGCTTTCCACGATGCGCTCATGCATAGCGATAACCATGTTGTGCATGTCCGTCACACTGTCCAGTGATTCTTGGTCACGCGTTACAGCACGTATCTCTACAACAGCACTTGCCATCTGGTCATTCATACAACCTCCTGTCTAGGAATGGATTAGAATTTGTGGAGCTGTTCAAACTTCACGTGGTGTTGCAGTTCAGCACAAACGGTGCGTACTGCGGTTATTGCACTGACGCACGCATTTTCTGGTGCGCCTTCGTCATACGCATACAGTTCACCGTAGATGAAACTGTCTACGCCAACTACTTCACGCCACGTAACGCTGGGGCAGGACGCATCTTCCGGCGTCTCCTCGTGAATACGCGCATTGAGAGTATCAACCAGTTGACCGATGCGCTTGCTGTTCCGACGCATATCGTTGACACGGTCGGAGGTTGGGCCCAGCTGATTCAGATGAACACAGAACTGACCGACATGAAGTACGTTAGGCATAAACTCGTTCCTCAATATCTGCCCGAACTTCGTCAAACGCAGGGTTGACATAGGTCAGGTGGGCGCTGAGTTTAAAACCGTTCCCATCAGCCGCACGGTGAAGTGTTTTCATCATGTGATCAAAGTCAGCATGGAAGCCATCAATATCAGTCATGTCCGAGAACAAGAGGATATCACCAATTGTCGCAACACTGGTAATCTCTTTGAACGACAGGCAAGCACACAGACCTGTTTCGTCTGTCATGCCTTCGCCATACAAGGCGCGGTGCACATACATCTGCAAAACACCCAGATGGGCTTGATGCTCACGGGCGGCGGCGTAGCGATCACCCTGAGTGCTGGTGCGACCAAACTCTTCCAGGTTGGCATCAGTCAGACTAAAGATAACGAGGATTTGACACACAGCAGGGCGACGTTCTTGGAACGATAGACAATCGGACATTTTACTTCTCCTTACGTGAATAGATTTCGTTGACGGCTTCAACGATCATGTGGTGAGGCTTGAAGTAGCCAGGCATTTCTTTTGCCAAGAACTCGTCACGCAACGCAGCAACCTGATCTGCATTGTGTACGCTGCTGGTCTGTGAGTAAACCAACACACGAGCACCCAGTGGGTCGAGATACACTGGAATGAATGCGCACTCCAGTGGCCCATATTCTTGCATTGCGTCGATTGTGTTTGCCCAGTTTACGTGACGTTCCATTTCCTGCAGGTACATGGTGGCGTACTGCGCATACTGCTTGACGTCTGCGGTCAGAAAATCTGAACGAAAGCCGACTTTCGCCAGCTCTTTATCAAGGCGCGCATAAGTCGGCTCGGTACGAATCAAAATGATTTCGTGAACACTGATAACGTCACGACGCATGGACAATGGGCTGGTTGGGCCACAAGAAAGCAGGCTGGTACCAAACATCGTTTCAGCAATCAATGTTGTCTGACGACGGGTTTCTTCACGGCCCTCGTAGTTGGCTGCTACGTTGCGAATGTTTTGACGAAGTTCTTTTTTCATATAGACCTCTAACGGAGAATAGTTTTGCGCTGGCGAGCCAGACGCTTGCGAAGAATGGCGAGTTGCGTCTTGGGCTTTTTAGCCTTTCGCTTTGTACGCCAATCGTGAATCTTGATCATGCGGTAAGCGATTGTGAGAAGATGAGCACCGATAGCAATCATGCCCATCAAGTAAAAGCCCGTCTTGCTTAGTACGAGAAGAATGTCCACTATACAGCCCCTTATGTGGTGAGCTTGTATTATAGCAGGCTCAGCAACTCGCCTCTACGCCTATTATAGCCAGCTATTTGCTGACGCACACTGCCTACTTGAGGTCTGTTGTGTCTAGGTCGTCGATATCCATTAAGCTGGCATAGATGCGCAGGTTGCGCTCATGCTCTCCTGAGGCAAGCTGTTCTTCCATCAAACAACGAGCGCCATCAGTGAACATCTGGCAGCTTGCTAAGAACGGCATGCGGTCTGTGATAAACTCACCACGAGTGCAGGTGCGGTACTTCTCGAAACGTACACCCATTTCACGACGCAGGTTATCAACTACAACGCCTGCTGCCTTGTCCTGCATGGAGTACAGGATGTCCGCGTCACGAATGCACTTCTGGTAGATCGTGTTTGGCTGCATATCGTCCGAATACGGGAAACGCGTGATACGGATGTTGCGCTCAACTTCGGCAATCTGCACACTGTCCACGCTGAGGAAGTTCAAGGCGTACGGTTGCTGTTGCAACATAACGATCAATGCGTCGATTGCCTGATCGATGTTGTAGTCATCATCCTTGTGACCGAGACTGTGGTTCATATCGTGAATCAAGCAGGCAGCCACCATTGCCTTGCACTGGTCATAGGCCCAGATTGCATCAGGGTTGCAGAACGCCTCTGTTTGATAGTTGCGTTGCAGCAGCCAGTAGGCGATGGTTGCCATTTCACGCATGTGGCGAGTTGAGTGGTAGTTAGCTTCGCTGCCGCTCTTGTTGTTCTTTACCACGTACTCCCACATTTCTTCCAGACCCAAATGTACTAAGGCATGTTCGAAAACTTTGGTCTTGTTCTTTTGCAGTGTCTGAAAATTCATGCTCTGGATATTCATATCGTTTTTCCTGTGAAAAGTAAAAAGGGAGACCCCGAAGAGTCTCCCAATAGTCATGCTTAGTTTACAGATTGCAGACGCGCAATCTCAAGGGTGCTGCGGCCACACACGCGATACTCAAGACGCTGAGAAGGCGACAGTGGATTTTCTTCCACGAACTTTGCGCCAAACAGCTTAGCGCAATTCAGGGACCAGTTGGCACGGTTGGTACGCTGCTCACGGGTAGGGCGAACAACAATCGGTGCCAAGCCATAACGAATAGCAGACAGGGCTAACTGAGCGATGTGCTCTGGAGTTAGAGTCTGCTCCGGCTCGACAGGGAAGTTGAGTTCATCCACGTGTTGCGCACGCACAGGAACACGACTACAGGCCTGAGTCAGAATGCTAATCAATGCAGGACTCAAGTTAAGCCCACCAGCGGAGTCATCAAGCACATCCTGCAAAGCGCTTTCGCTGTCATGGACAGGCACGGCGAAAGGTACGATGTTGCCCATACCCTGGTTGGCATTGATAAAGCCAGAGTACAGTCGTTGCATGTGTGGGAATGCTTGGACAACGTCGGCACCAAACTCTTCCAGTTCAGATTCGCCTACGCTATCGACCACGAGATTAAGCAACGCAAATTCCTGAGTCGGTGCAAATGGACGGAGGACTTCACGCTGTAACAGATAGAGTTGTTCTAAATTGATTTTCATTCATTATCCCTCAGATTGACCTGATTTGTTTGTTGTATTCCTGCTTAACCGTAGCTAAGTAGCCTCTGGCTCTTACCCCTCTCTTGTATGCGGTGATGCCCACGTTGTAGGCTTGCACTGCACACCACTGACCTCCACATTGTTTCGAATAATCACTAAGTATCTTGGCTGCCAAGTCGATGTTCTTGCGATAGTCGTACATGGCTCTGGTTGTTGTTCCGTGTTGACTCGGAATGATCTGACAAATGCCTGTTGCCCCACTACTGTTGCGTTTCCTAACGCCTAGATGGGACTCTGCGACACACATTGACAGCAGCAATCTAGCGCTTACGTTGTACTTCTTGGCAGCGCGATCAAATTCAAGGCCAAGGTCTTTGGGCCGCGGTAAATGTGAATAAATAGCATTGAGCCGCTTGTGACTTGGTGATGCGGCTAAGGAACGTTTTGCTTCACGCTTGCGCTCCTGTCTTTCTAATACCTGTAGAGCTACTCGGTTGGCAGGGTCCAGTGATACCGAGTCTTGTAGGGAGATAGAGTTATCGGGTTCAGTCGAAAGACTTGCGTTTGCCTGATAGCTGACCACGATGCTGTACAAACAGAACAGCACGGCAGCAAGTGTCCATATCGTGACGTTCAGGCGTCTTATTACCTCGTCGGTGCGATTGTTAAGAACGGTTACCATTAAAGATTGTCTCCTAGTGAAATCGGCGCTAGGACCTGTTTAAAGAATCAGGCCATAAAGATTTTTGAATTTGGGCAGCTTCTCCACGTGGTCTAATACTAAGCAGTCATAGTTATACGGATCAATCCAAATCACTGTATAGCGAACTGCGCCCTTTTTTGTTTTGAGTTTGTGTCCGAACAGGTTACCAACGAAGAAGCGCTGACGGTTCATAACCTTTTGGCTTCGCTTGTAGTAATGTCGAAACACTTCACGGTGTACTTGCGGTGTCTTGGCACAATGTAACAAGTACGCACGGAGATTCAGCAATGGGCTGGGACGTTCTCTCGGCAGTAAATACTTTCCTGGCATAATACACTCTCAATACTCATATTCACACCGATTGGTGAAATTAGTAACGGACTATGTGCGCCCCGTAAGACGCACAGTATCAGATAATGCTTAAACGCGTGGCTTGTCAGTCGAACCAAAGCCACCATCACCACGGTCAGTAGAAGGCAGTTCTTTGGCGCTGACCAAAACATCTGCCAGCGGCACTTCGATGAAGATCATTTGGCAAATAGCTTCACCGCGGCGGAAAGTATATTCACGGTCACGACGGCCCAGGTAATTGTTCATTTCACCGTTTTCGAGGTGAGTACCTTCCGTACCTTTATTACCTAAATGAATAGCTGCTTTCCACGGGCCGCGATAATCGCTGTCGATGATGCCCAGAGTGTTAGACAGTTGCACGTTGAACTTTGCGCCACTGCCTGAACGCGGCACCAGCACCGCAACATAGTTGGTGCCTTCTGGGCAAATCAGCGCTGCTTTGAAACCCAGGTCAAGCAACTGAGTTTCTTCGGTGATAGTGATATCCTGTTGAGCAAAGATATCCAGACCAGCAGCGTGTGCAGAGCCGCGCTTAGGTGCGATGAAGTTTTCGATATTGCCAGTCGGTTGGATTTGAATCTGCATCTTTATTCCTTAGTACAGTTTGATTGCTACAATAGTGTGGGATTTGTCGTGCTTTGCGGCCAGCTCGATTTGTTCGTGTGCGGTATCAGCCACGCCTTTACCACTAAACTTGAGGACTTTCTGATTTACAGATACGCCGCCAAAATTGTTGTTCTCACGTGAGGTGATAACCAAGATTTGATATTCCATGGTTAGTCCGCCACCTTAACGTCGTAACTTACGTGGAACACAAGCGTCACGTCGGGATCCGCCATCTTGTTGCGCCCGAACGTTGCTGTAACTTGGTTCACGCCACGAGAGTAGGCAAAGTTGAGCACGGCGGCTTGAACTTCCAGCGGAGAGTTCATATAGCCAACGTCTTCGCCCTGCCTGTCGTCTGTCATCAGGCTAACGTAATGCGTGTTGTCGTTCGCAAACAGCTTGCGGAATTTCTCACGGTTGGTAATAATCATCGGGTCACCTATACGTGTTTGTACTGGCATTCGTGTGCGCTGACGTAGCGACCTTCATGCACACCAGACGTGATACGGAAGACAGTGAACGGACCGCGGTCATATACACACAGACCTTCACAGGTATCTTTGGTGTTGTAGTGAAAGCCAATGCGAGTTGTCTTGCCTTCCATACAATACTTACCGCGCTCACGAATGAACTCCTCTTCCGGGTAGCTGTCCATAACGCGCTGAGAGATAAAGGCGTGTTGGTCTGGACCGAAGTTCAAAGACAGCGGCAAGGTCTCACCGTCGATGCGCCAGATAACATCGTTCGGGTCTTCACGATCACGACGAACAGCTACAGCAGGGAAGTTGCCACGACGCGTTTCCAGCAGTGACTTAACACCAACGTCACGCGACTGAGCAGGGAAGTTGTTTGCATCAACACCAGCGACTGCACCCATTATTAATCCTCCAGAAAGAAAGTTGATTTGTGCTGCTCCGGCATAGTACCGAGTGCCCACATACCCAGAGGCAACATGCCTTCTGTGTCAGGGATAAAGCCTTCAACAGGCTCGGCAGCTTTGATAGTTGTTGTAACTTGACCACCAGCATCAAACAGCATAACGTCACGCGACATGCTATCGATCAGGTAGTACGGAATTCTGTAGAAGCCTGGCAGGTCTGTTTCAACAAACCCAAGACCCAGCATAAATTCTTCGTTAAGAACATGAGGCCAAATGTATCGGGCTCCCAGACATTTCGATATTTCTTCTTGAATGAACAATTCAAGCATCATCACGCGCTGGCCAAAAGTAATCTTATCGCCAGCTGGAAACAGTGCCTGATGCAACTCACCAACAAGCTGACGCGTACCTTCAGGCACTTGCAGATTGTTGTCGGGATTGTCGATGGCATCACGCGCACGTAGTTGTACGGAGTAGCACGCCTTCCAAATTTCTTCTGAAGGTGCACCAGCACTCTTGCCAAAATTGATGGCGGCGCGAACGTTGTTAAAAATAAATAGCGCCATGTGATCCATAACAAGGTCCTTTGAATTGCTCATAATATGTTTTCCCTAGTGCTGAAAAGGGCAGACCCGCAAGGCTGCCCAAGAGTGTTTAAATTGCTTCGTCCAGCTCGTCATCTGACAGATAATCAAGCGGGCTTTTATTGCGTACCTCAGCGAGAGAAACAACACGACCTCTCTCCCACATTGGGTGACGTGGGCGTTGAGCACGTTGAGCCTCTTCCCAGCGATCATACTGAGCAACAATATCGTCCTCAGCATCAGGCTGGCGTGCTTGCCACTCACGCAGTGCCGTCATGTATTCGGTCATGTTGTTGAACTGACTGAACAACGGCTCTGGGTCAACAGGCTGTGACGCAGCAGGTGGCGGAGTCGCATTCACTGTTTGATTGATTGTGTCTTCATCAAAAGTAAAATGCGCAGCAGTGTAGCTGCCAGCCATCGCAACAACAGGCGTACCAGCTACAACAGCAACACCAGCCAGCATACTATCGCCACCAACAAGTTTGCCCAGCTCTTTCAGACCGTGAGTAATGACACTCGCATTATGCGTTGAATCACTGCGACCCAAAAGAATGACACCACCGACTACAGCACAGGCGGCTACAGCACCCGCACCTACAGCACACAGAACTTTTTTGGTTTGCTTTTTCATACTACAATTCCTTACAGTTGATTTAACAGGTCACGAACTTCATCGGTTATTACGTCACGTAACTGCGGGTTGTACGCATTGGACATGCGGCGTTCCAGCAGTGTGGTGCGAATAGCAGACTCAACCATGTTATCAACAACGTCCAGAGGATTACGTCCGCGCTGGATATCGGCAATCACCTGCTCACGAAATGGAAACAAGGACTCAGGTCCCATGTCTTCACTCATCAACATTACTTGGTAACGGCCGTGGTTGGCGCTGTAAACCTTGGTCATCGAATCGACTGCTTTTTTGCGAGAAATTGCCATCTGAAATCTTCCTGTTAAAAACGCTTTCGCGTTGATAGCTAACGAGAGCTATAGTGTAGTATGCAGCGAACATGCTGCACAGCTAGTATATCACAGACAGGCATCTGAGACTAGCTGTGTTTTGACCAGCGATTTGCTGATTAGATGTCCGAGTCGCGGCTCATATACATGTTGTATTTATCCAGCACTTGGCTATCGGTCAAGTTTGCTGCACGACTTCTGTTGAGAACGCCGTTGTTGTGCAGGACGTTTATCATTCGCTCACGGTTAGGTACTTTCATCTTGCAGGCGCGATTTGCCTTAACAGGTTGAGGTCCTACTGAGCCGCGGTTGCTTGGCTGGTCAAACTCTGCAACTTCATGGAGTGCAGCACTGAGTTCAAGCAGCTCACGAGGCAACAGGCTACGCACGCCCAGTTCCTGTTGGCGCCAGCAGATGGAAAACCCAACGCTGGCCAGATCGTCAACGTCTTGGAACGCGTGGTGTTTGCTGGTGTTGCGGAACTGAATGGTTTCAGGAACAAGAGCGCAATCATCGGGATTAATGAACACATCACGAATCTCTTGAACGTCCTGCGCGTTCTCAGACACAGCATCCACATAAGCCGTCATGATGTTCGCAGACTCGTTTGGCTCAAGGTCCTCGTCGTCCTCAAGGTCGTCCACGTATAAGGTGTTGTCAACTGTCTCCAGCAGAGATCGTACAAGATGATGTACACCACCTAAGTTGAAGTTACGGAACAGATTAATGTTGGTCGCTTCAACACCGCGCAGGTCATTCGTCATGAACAAGTTGATCACAACGTTGTCAATCACGTTCAAGTCATCCACAGCGAACGAGTCACCAAGACCATGAGTTGAGAAATACTGACGCACACTGTGTGCCAACAGATTCATGGCCTCAGCACGCGTCATTTCTGTTTTACCCTGGGAGGCGAGACGCGATACCAGAATGTTTGTCAGGATGCCGTAGATATGTGGCCAGAACTTGGGAATCGCTTGGCTGATAGGCAGACTGGTGTAACGCCACACAGCGTCTGAGTGATAAGGACCAGTGAGCAGATCAGTAAGATGATCGTTGAGGACCAGCAGACTTTGCTCAAGGTCAGCAGCAACAATGCAGGCACGACGCAGAGCAATCGGATTAAACAGCTTGTCTACGGTTATGACTTCTTTTGTCTGTGCGTTGAATTGACGAATGATACGCACCTGACTAAAATTGCCAGTACGCATAGAGCTTGGAGTAATATGCCACAAGGCTGCCAACAACATCAAGCTGTGGTCAGCACGTCCGAGATTAATATCTTCGCGGCTCAACAGCAGACCACTCAGGCGATTACGAGCACGAGCACGCAAGGTATTCCAATCAACACTACGTTCAACCAAGGCGTTGTATGCCTGATCTTCACGGTCACGCATTGTTTTATCGTTGAGGTTTTTAAATTTCTTAGCCATCAGTCTACATCCACCATTATTTGATTATCGTTGTCGCGGGACAGCAAAGCATCTTCACTGAGCTTTGCAAAATCCCGAAGAGGGTTGGAGCTTTTATACAGCACTACCAGAACAGCAAGCACCTCTTCCGAAGTACCGTACTGATTGTTGTTGATAAGGTCACGTACCACACGCGCAAACTTTTTGTTGTTGATGTTTGGATTGGTTTCTACGGCCAATCTCAAAGTTGTTATCAAGCTATCGAACTGGTGTATCTCATCCTGATACACGACATGCGTGCCTGATGCCGCATGTGCCTTGTGCTTAATCCTGTGCTTGAACTTATCCTGCATGTTCCAAGTACTCATTCAACTGAGTTACCAGCAGGCTGCGGTAGGCTTCGCGTCTGTGGTCAACAAGGGCAGTGGCATAGTTGCAGCCTAAGGCACGCATCCAATAGAATGCTTCCTGAATCGTTATGTTCTTTTCACTGATACGACGAGACAGGATGGATATGCGATCATCCATACTCATGTTAGGTCTGAAACTAAGGTCAAACTCATAGCGATACATCAGGGCGTATGTGCTTTCACGCGACATGTTCCGCCAGGCATTAGCATTTGCAAACGTGTTGAGGCGATAGGCATATTCGCGCAGTTCGCTGTCCGTAAGTTCGTCCAGCCCTTTCATTTCAACATATTCGGCCTCAGAAGGTCTGCCACGATCGCCATACAGGTCATGCTGGTACAACTGCAATTCACGACGGCAGAAATCGTCTAGGCACCAATCAGGTTCAACATGAGGACACAGGAGGGCAATCACAGTGACGTAGGAATCATCATGGAAATCACTGTCCGAATTGGCAAAGTACAGGACATTGTATTCGCCCATCTGAATCATGGATACGTGATCATTGCTGGGATTCAAACGACGCAGGCAGTTTGCCATCAGGCTTCGGGCATAGCGCGAGTAAAGAGTAGCGAGACCCACGCTGGTGCTGTCTTTGACTTGATGCAAGAAATTGCGTGCATGTTTATTAGTGCCCACGCCCTGCTCTTTGTTGCCCACGCCACTACGCAGCAAACGCAAGGTGTTTTCCAAGCTGAGATATTCACCTGTGTTGTGGTCAACAGGGCACAGCCAATCGAAGTGGAATTCCTGCACTTTTAAAGCAATGCCGGTATGCAAGCCTGCAACAACAGGACGAATGCGTTGCTCCAGCAGTTCGCGATCAGGGAAATCAGTTACGGTTTTAGTTTTGAGATTGTAGAACATGATGATCTCCTTATTCGCCAACTACGTGGTTGTAGTAGTCCAGCATCATGGTCATAACACGTTTCTGGCGCGAGTAGTCCATCATGGTCTGATTGTTCATCATGACCATCTGATAGTCTGTATCGTCGTCACCATCAGTTACCTGTTGCAGTACGATGCTGAGGTAAGGCTTGCTGTCTGAGTTGCGTCCGAAATCGATTTGACGATCACCGCGGCCCAAGTCGGTTACCTTGACCGTGTCGGACATAACAGCGTAGCTGCATACCAGAGGCCAAGTAGGATAGCTGTCGATGGTTGACTTGCTGGTGGCGAAAACAAGATTAGAGCGGCGGAGGTTTTCATTGCCCTTGAAGTGTGCTTTACAGTCACTGTCCATTTCAGAAGTGATTGTGTACGTGGGCGAGGTCAGCGCAATCTCACGACTGAGGTCAGTAAGATTTGAAACGCCGGTGGCGATGGCCATTTGACAGGAAGCGGTAGCGATAGCTAGGTAGGCAGATACAACGGCAATTTTAGCAAACATGTTTAGTCCTTAGGAAGAGGGAAGCATGGCCCGCAAGCCATGCAGTAATTGATATTTACATTATCCTACACGCTGATTGGCGCGAGAATCGTACAGCACCCGTTCATTAAATGAATGGACAACTAACCAGCCACTTTCGACTACGGCATGTAACTTGTCCGCGCATTCGGTGGCTTGGTCTAAACTTTCAAAATCAGCAACGGCGTCTTCTGCATAGCCGGCTTCCTTCATTGCAGGGCCATTGTAAGGCAGGCCCGTGAAAGGTGTTACAGCGTTATGCACTAAGTAGCGAGGCATTCTCAGATTCTCCGAAGTCCGTTGTAACGAACGGTAGCGTCTGGAGCCGTAGTTCGAAACTCAGATTACGGAATGCCAGCGTACCAGTGCGACGACACTCAAAGCGAGGGCAAGCAGCAACAACCTCCATCTTACGGATGGTTGCAAACGCCTTAATCTTTACAACGTGCGTTGCGCCCTCTAACCGTTCTGGCCAAACAACGTCAGAATGTCTAATCACATAGAACATACCTGTCGTATCAGTCAGAATAATAAAATCTGCCCGTACTAGCATGTTGTTCTTGCCAAACACAAACGCATCACCTTGATGCAAACGCGAACGGCTAAAATCGATGCTGCTATTGCAGATAACAATCATTTTCATATCTCCCGATAAACCACAGTGTTATTTTTGTTGTGCGGTGCTACAGTTCCATTGTTCGATGGCATAGGTTAAAATTGCTTTAACTTACCTTCGGCAGTGTACACCTGATTGGTTGCCTCACGGCTGGCAATCGATGCGCATAGTTTTTCTTCAAACTCTTTTTGTGCAGGGCGGCCCTGCTTCTGGTGTTGCATGTGGCGTTGCTCAGTTTTCTTGGGGAGGTCAAGAAAGCGAAACAGCGCCTCGATAGG